>Ga0172379_10009084_pt1 | contig 12328 bp, 11 predicted proteins | sample GrowelOW334metaG_FD_119756 | JGI IMG/M metagenome (GOLD analysis project Ga0172379, IMG submission 119756) | Groundwater microbial communities from an aquifer near a municipal landfill in Southern Ontario, Canada - Groundwater well OW334 metaG | ecosystem: Environmental > Aquatic > Deep... | reverse complement strand
TAAATTAATAATTGCTAATAATGGGGTGGACAAATAAATAATGAACAGAGAAACTTTAACATTGAAAACATTATCTATCCTTCGAGAAATTCTCTCAGGACTATTCAGTTTTCAATGACCTTTCCATTTATTTTCACCAAATATCATTTAGGATTTTTTCGACGAAACCCTAAACAAGATTAATGAAAACAAATTTACGAATATATAAATACACGAATGTGCACTCATATAAACATAACAACATTATAATATATCTCTAAAATATATAGCAATATATTATGTGGATAACTGGACCAATATAGACCTTATGTAAGCCAATATCCACTGGTTCATCTTATCTTTTTTTTGAGTAAAATGCAAGGTAAGAATTAGGTGCTAGGTTCTAGTGATTAGTGACTAGAAAAAATTCACAAACATAAAATCCAAAAACTAGAAACTAGTCCCTAGAAACTAATTCATACCTGCTCCACCTCTTGTCCCCTGTCTTGTTAAGGACACCGTCTTTTACCATAGAAACTAGTTCTCTCTGGAGTGTCTTTTCACTGCAAGAGACAAGTGAACCTGCTTTGGTTGGCAAGGCTTGAGCTTTGTCCTTGATGTCCTTTATAGTGGCATTTCCACCAATAGTTTTTATAATAGATATTATTTCATCTCGTCTTTGCTTTTTTAAAATATCAAAGCTTGGCACAGACATTGGACGTCTGGAATCCAGACGTCCAATGTCTGTAGGAGGGTTAATCTTATCGGACAAAGCCTTCATTAAAGTGCTACCTTTTTGAACACCAATCCTAGTAGGATGTTGATGTCCGATAGAATTACTGACAGATGTTTTTGGTAATTCCCCGACTGTATCAGCTGTGCTAAAAGTATTACGAATGGGTTCTCTAAAAAACTCAGAAAGATTTATTTGTTTATTGATGTTTCTATTAGAAGATTCTTTTTCTGTATCCAAAGAAAGAATAGACTGATTTAATTCTGAAAACTCTTTTTTGAGGATAGCGTAGTTCATCTCAGAAATGATGTTCACAGCAGAAGCAATCTCTAAAAAGGACATGATCTCGGATATTCTATTGCAAATATTTAAAGGCGTAGAATTCATGTCCGATATGATTCCTGTGCCGAGTGTCCTTAATTTATTCCTAATAGGTTCGTCTTTATCTATGATGTCCGTGACCATATAAAGCGCAGTTATAAGCTTGTTTGTTTTTATATAGGACACAGTACCAAAGCCTACGGCTCGATATGGAGCAGGCACAGGAGAAGTGTTTTCAGTTGAGTCCTTGAGATTTTTTTCTTCTCTAAACATCTGTCCATTATATATAGGACACCACAAAAGTCAATTAGGCTTTAGGCACTAGGCTCTAGCAAAATACAATTACAAATAAAAAAAACAAAGAATCTATTTTTAAAATGCGCACATAATTTTCTGCTAAAAATTTGCTATGCTCGGCTCGTCAGCCTGCGCAATGCATTTAAAAAACAATTCTTAATTTTTTTCTAAAGCCTAATGCCTAGCGCCTAATGCCTAATGCATGTTAAAATATCAAAATGGCAAAAAAAGAAAACGGGAAAAAGAATGGTAAAAATATTAAGAATGACAAAAAAGTTTCAGTATCAACAACCGGATTACAAACTCATACCAAGCACGGAATCATAGCAATTATTTTTTTTGTTTTAGCATTATTTTTTTTAATGTCTTACGCTGGTGTCGCAGGAAGAGCTGGTATATTTATCTACGAGATTTTTAAAATGCTTCTAGGCACTATCGGTTATTTTCTTTTGCCAATTTTATTTATCTTGCTCGGATATTCATTCATAAAATCAGAAGTGCCAGACATAGGCTGGACACGCACCATCAGCGGAGTAATGTTTTTACTTTCTGGCCTCGGAATCATAAACATCGCAGGAGGTGTTGAAAACAATTCTGGTGGGCTACTCGGAGAAATATTGTCATCACCATTCATCTCTCTTTTTGACATATACGCGAGTTTTGTTTTGCTTGGAGCGATTTTGATTATTTCAATTCTAATGATGCTCGATGTAAAGCCTAATCTTGCGCCATTGTTCACAAAAATTTGGTCTTGGACAACACAGGCACTAGGCTTTAGGAAACTAGGCACTAGTGAAAAAACAGAAGAGGAAAATGTAGAGAAAAAAGAAGAAATAGTAGAGCCAGAGAAAGAATTAGAAACAACTGGAGATAAGGTAAAAAACGTATTGGGGCTAGGAAAGAAAAATAAAAAATTAGAAAATGAAGATGAGGAAGAAATTGAATTAAAAAAGCTAAAGCCTAGAGCCTATGGCCTAGCACCTAATTACGTTCCTCCTTCCCTTTCCCTCCTCGAGGAAGATAAAGGTAAACCAAATACTGGCGACATAAAAGCAAATGCAAATATTATCAAACGCACCCTTGCGAACTTCGGTATTGAAGTAGAAATGGATGAGATCACTGTCGGTCCGACAGTCACACGCTATGCTCTGAAGCCAGCCGAAGGTGTAAAGCTCTCCCGCATCGTAGGTCTGCAAAATGATCTAGCGCTCTCTCTCGCTGCACACCCTATCCGTATAGAAGCACCTATCCCAGGCAAATCCTTAGTCGGAATTGAGATTCCAAATAAATCAAAATCAATCGTCGGACTTGCAACTCTCCTTTCTGATGAAAAATTCCAAAATTCTCCAAAACCACTGATGACAGCCCTCGGCAGGTCTATCTCTGGCAAAGCCATATTTGGCAACCTTGCAAAGATGCCGCACATGCTCGTAGCGGGAACGACTGGCTCTGGTAAATCTGTCACTATCCACTCTATGATCACTTCCCTCTTATATAGAAACGGGCCAGAAGATTTGAAACTCATATTGATAGATCCAAAACGGGTAGAGCTCACTCTCTATAACAATATCCCACATTTACTTACGCCAGTAATCACCGAAGCTAAGAAAACTATCCTAGCTTTGAAATGGGCAGCAAAAGAAATGGACCGCCGTTATGATATTTTGGAAACTGAATCCGTGAGAGACATAGAATCCTATCACAATAACGTTTTTAATAAGAATCCAAAGAAAAAGAGAGTAAATAGCGATGGTGTAGAGGAAGAAATAAACGCTGATCGTATGCCTTATATCGTCATCATAATAGATGAGCTAGCAGATATAATGAGTACTTATCCGAGAGAACTCGAAGCCGCTATCGTACGCTTGGCGCAAATGTCCCGAGCAGTAGGAATACATTTGATACTCTCTACCCAACGCCCTGAAGTAAACGTCATTACTGGTTTGATCAAAGCCAATGTCCCTGCCCGCATAGCCCTCAAGGTATCTTCTCAGATAGATTCACGCACCATATTGGATGCTGGAGGAGCAGAGAAACTTTTAGGCGCTGGTGATATGCTGTATTCTTCGGGTGAAGCTCAGCCAGAGAGACTACAAAGCGCATTTATTTCCGAAGGTGAAGTCAAAAAAGTGGTAAAATACCTGGCCGATGCATATAGAGATGAAGTCTCTGAAGAGATAACCTTGACCGCCGCAGCTATCGGAGCCGATAAAAGTGTTTTTGAAAGCTCCCTCGAAGATGACGACGCGGATGATGATGAAATGTATGAAGAAGCTCGTGTCTGTGTGATAGAAGCTGGAAAGGCCTCGACTTCTTATCTTCAAAGAAAATTGAAATTGGGATATGCGCGCGCAGCACGCCTAATGGACAAGCTAGAAGAACGCGGAGTCATCGGCCCAGGAGACGGTGCAAAACCTAGAGAAGTGTTGGAAAAAATAGAACGCACATCCAATGGAGAAAATATTATCTAAAAAAATAATCAAAATAATCGGTTTCTCTGTTTTTTTTATTTTAATTATTATTTATGCAATTTTGGGATCTAAAGATTTGATCTTTGGTGTAAAAATCAGAAATGTGAATCTAGTAGATGGCTCCACAATAACAGACAATACAATAAAACTGACTGGTAATGCAAAAAATGCAATAAATTTGACCACAAACGGCAGAGAAATCTCAGTGGACAAACAAGGTAACTTCAATGAGACGATTGCGCCTCTTCCGGGGTATAATATAATCAATATCAAAGCAAAAGATAAATTTGGTTATGTCGATGAAAAAAATTATAAAATAATATTAACACAGGCACTAGGAAACTAGGCCTTAGGCGCTAGCTGATTCTAAAAGCTAAAGCCTAGAGCCTAATACCTAAAGCCTAAATTTTTATGCAAAAGAAAAAAATAAAAAAAGACCTGCCTGCCGGTAGGCAAGGAGACAAGACTGTAGGTGAAGCGATATTAGAAGATACACTGAAAGCGATTCAAACAAAATTTGGAGAAGGTTCAATCATAAAGTTTGGGGATTCTCCAAAAGTAGATATCGATGTCATACCTACTGGCTCTATCGGCCTCGATATGGCTCTAGGCGTCGGAGGAATACCACGTGGCAGAATTATAGAAATCTTTGGTCCAGAATCTTCTGGTAAGACAACCCTTTCCCTGCACATCGTCGCCGAAGCGCAGAAAAAAGGCGGGGTTTGCGCTTATATAGATGCCGAACATGCGATGGATCCAGATTATACAAAAAAACTTGGCGTAAATATAAATGACTTGCTCATCTCTCAACCAGACAATGGAGAACAAGCTCTTGAAATAGTAGAGAGCTTGGTGCGAACAGGGAAAATCGATGTTATTGTGGTGGATTCCGTGGCGGCACTCACTCCAAAAGATGAAATCGAAGGCGACATGGGAGCGTACCATGTCGGCAAGCAAGCGCGCTTGATGTCTCAAGCGCTTCGTAAGTTGACAGCTATTGTTTCCCGATCTAAAACTGTTGTCATCTTTATAAATCAAATAAGAATGCAGATCGGCGTGATGTTTGGCAACCCAGAAACTACCCCAGGAGGAAAAGCGTTGAAATTTTATACTTCAATCCGTCTTGATATTAGAAAAATCGCCCAAATAAAAAAGGGAGAAGAAGTAGTGGGCAGTCGTACTCGAGTAAAAGTCGTCAAAAATAAAGTCGCCGCTCCATTTAAACAAACTGAATTTGATATCATTTACAATGAAGGTATCTCTAAAGAAGGTGAAATAATGGCGCTCGGAGAGAAATTTAAAATTATAGAAAAAACTGGAAACTCATATTTCTATACTAAAAATGGAGAAGCAAAAGAGGCTAAATCCGGCAAAGCCGGATCGCCCGACGATTCAAAAGAAGCGTTTAGGGAAAAAATAAAACTAGGTGTAGGTTATGATTCTACTCGTAAATTCTTAAAAGAAGAAAGGAAAATCTCTGAACAAATCTTGAAAGAAATTAAGAAAAAATTTACTGAGGAAGCTTAGTAATAAAAAACTCAGATATAACTTTTCGCAGGGGTTTCGAGGCTGTCGAGCCGAGAACTTCAGGATTTTTCAAGCTTCGAAAAATCCGTACCGAAGAAAAGTTGATATCTGAGTTTTTTAAACTTTCTCTATTTTTTAGACTCGCTCTACGTATTCTCCAGTCTCAGTATTTACGCGAATCGTATCTCCTTCACTTATAAACATAGGAGCATTCAGGGTTGCGCCATTTTCAAGAGTAATAACTTTATTGCCACTCTTTGAGGTGTCTCCTCTGACAGCTGGTGGAGCTTCTTTTACAAGAAATTCCATTTTTATAGGTAAGACAATCTTTATTATTACTTCTTCATCATCTTTATCCCAAACAATAGCAGTCACATTCCCATTTTGTTTTAAAAATTTTCCCAAATTTCCAACCAATGTTTCACTAAGTTTAAATCTATTGCTTTTGTCTTCCGGATCACAAAACCAATATTCCCCCTTATTTTGATACAAAAACGTAATATCACGCTTTGTTATATCCGCTTCATTTGCAGAATCAGAAACATGAAATGTGGCAGGAAAAACTTTTCCTGAAATTAAACTTCGTAATTTTACCTGATTTTGAGGTTTTCGCTGTTGAGTGCGAGCGACATGAGACTCTACCACCTCGCATGGTTCATTACCATGAATAATTATTTTCTTTTCACGGATTTCACTATATTGCAGTTGTGACATGATTTTATTTTACTACGAATGGAAGTAAACCCATAAACCTCGCATGTTTTATAGCCGAAGTTAATACGCGTTGATTCTTGGAAGTTATCCCGGATCTCTTGTGACTCACTATTTTACCATTAGGATTCAAAAATTTCTTTAGAATTTCAATATCCTTGTAATCTATATATTTTATATTATTGGCTGAAAAATAATCTTGTTTCATTTGTTAGGCTTTAGGCCTTAGGCTCTAGGCTCTAGCTTTTTGGATTGCTAATGCCTAGCGCCTAGCGCCTGTGTTAAATTATTAAAATGGTATATCTTCTGGGTTAATGTCTTCTTCTGGGTATTCTATGGAATCCATATCTCCTCCTCCTTCACTAACTGGGGCATTTGAACCTGCGCTCGTAGTATTTACTCCCCCACTAGCGCTTCCTCCTTTTGGACCAAACTGTGTACGATCAGCGACCACTTCCGTACGATACTTTTTCTCTCCACTTGTTTTGTCATCCCAACTCCTTGTCTGCATTCTGCCCTCAACTAATATGGAACTTCCTTTTTTCATGTATTGAGCTACTGTCTCTGCCTGTCGTCCAAAAACTACTATATTGTGATAATCAGCTGATTCTTGGCGTGCGCCATTTTTATCTTTCCAAACACGATTAGTAGCAATAGAAAATGTGCAAACTTTTATACCTGAAGGTAGAGAGCGAAGCTCTGGGTCGCGTGTAAGGTTTCCTATTAATATAGCTTTGTTTAAATACATATATTTCTTAATTAAGCTGCCACCATTGCATCTATTTCTTTATCAATCTCTTCTTTGTTTATTGGGGCAACAGGTACTTCATCGTTTGTATTTTTGTCTGTTTTTATTTTTCTATGTGTGACATCTCCCCGCACGAACCTCTTTACATTCATAGTATTCTCTTTGACGGTCTTTAATATCAAAAATCGAATAAGCTTTGGATCGAGGTCGAGCTTCTTTTTTAGTTTCAAGACTTTGTCTGAATCCATTGTAAATTTAATCCAACCAAAATATCCTGTTTTGAATTTATTACGTACATTAGCTACAACTTTAACCATAGGATAAGCTATTGTCATCATTTTTGGCATTTCTTCAGAAATGGTAATACCTTCAAATGAAGATACGAGCTCTTTCAAATCACCAAAGGCAGCTGGCACTTCCTCTTCAGAGAGCGTAGGCACTAAAAGATAACCGAGTTCATAAACTCTGGAGTTTCCTTCTTCCGTTATTTCATTTTTGTCTTTATCTTCTATTTCCTGCATGAGTTCTATACTAACAAAAATCTTTTTAAAAAACAACCCCTTACAGACGTTGGACGTCTGAACCCACTAGACGTCCAACGTCTGTAATTTAAATCCCAAATAGTCGTTTAGCATTTAAGACAACAGCCTTCGCTACTTCCGATTCTGGTAGGTCTTTAATTTCTGCAATTCTTTTGACTATTTCTTTTACATAGACAGGCTCATTACGTTTGCCTCTGTGTGGTACAGGAGCGACATATGGGGAATCTGTATCAGTGAGGATCATCTCAAGCGGAGTATTTTTGATTATTTCCTCATAGTTGCTTCCCTTACTATCTTTATTGCCATCTTTCCTAGGAGGATAAGTGATGACACCAGTAAAAGAAAGTAAAAAACCAAAATCAATAAAATCTTTAGCTTCTTCTAGATTACCAGCAAAAAAATGAACCACTCCCCGCCTACCAGCAGGCAAACTTTTACTATCCAAGCGTTGTTTTAAAATCTTTAACGCATCTCCATAAGCATCTCTGATGTGCAACATTAATGGTTTCCCTATTTCATTTGCTAATTCTATTTGTTCGATAAAAGCTTTTTTTTGTTTTTCAATTGAATCTATCTCGGTACGATAATAATCTAAACCACATTCGCCTATCGCTACCACTTTTGGATCTTTTAAAAGTTCTCGATAAATATTTTTATCAAATTCTTCTCCTCTTGAGGTAAATTCTTTTCCGCCTTCTCCTAATTCTTGTTCATCATGAAAAGAAGTCCCGGTGTGTATAGGATGCAGACCAATAACTGCATAGACTCCCTCTGGATATTTATGGGCTAATTCTACTGCTTTTCTCGAAGTATCTATCTGCGTTCCCACATTTATCACCCACGTATCGTTATCCAAAGCACGCTTGATAACCTCATCTCTATCAGCATCAAAAGCCGTAAAATTTATATGCGAATGGATATCTATGTATTTTGGAGTCATATTACTCTTTCCTTAAAAATAAAGGCTTTTCTGGTTTTTTATTTTCTTTAATTAATCTTTTCAAAGTGGTATTTGTTTCTGGCATTATTGCATGCAACATTCTGGCAATTTTATATAAACGAATAACCATATCTGAAATCAATTCTTTTCCTTTTTTCTCATCTACTTTTACCACTTTAAATGGCTCTGTCTCTTGAATAAATTTATCTAATTCTCCTATTTCATTCCAAATATAATCAACAGCCTTTTTGATATCAAAAGTTTCAAAAATCTTTAAAAATTCTTTTGGAGTTAGTCCGTCTGGAATCTCTGGACATTTCTCTAAATATTTTTCTGAAAGAGTTAAGATGCGTGAAGCTAGATTGCCTAAACCATTTGCCAGTCCAGAATTATAAGCATCTTTAAATCTTTCTATCGTAAAAGGACTATCTTCAAAAGAAGAAATCTCTCGAAGCAGAAAATATCGGAGCGCGTCAGTGCCATATTCTTTTACAATATCATTTGGATTTACAACATTACCTAAAGACTTGGACATCTTGATGCTACCTTCACCGGTAATGAATCCATGATAAACGACGGTGTCTGTGTTGGGCAGTCCGGCAGACATAAGCATCCCCTGCCACATCACTGATTGAAATTTCACCATGTCTTTGCCAGCCATTTGAATCTTTTCCCCATTTTTCCAAAACTTTTCAAAAAGCTCCATTTTATTCGGCCAACCTAAGGTGGAAATATAATTTACAAAAGCACCAAACCAAACATACATGACTTGTTCGTCGTCATCCGGTATAGGTATTCCCCAAGAAATTCGCTTTTTACTGCGAGAGATAGAGAAATCCTCCATTGCATTTTCCACAAAGAGCATTGCTTCTTTGCGTCTCCACTCTGGCAGAATCACTTTTTCAGTCGAAATATATTCTAGAAGTTGTTTTTTATAATTACTCAACTTAAAAAAATAATTTTCTTCTTCAATTTTCTCTGGCACAGTCAAATGTATCGGACACTTTCCATCTACTAAATCTTTTTCAGTGTAAAAAGTCTCACACCCGACACAATAAAGCCCTGTATATTTCGCTTTGTAAATATCTCCCTTCTTTTCGCATAAGCGCCAAAACTCTTGAGCAGCTGCAATATTTTCCTTACTAGTAGTTCTAATAAAATTATCATAAGAAAGATTGAGAGTGCTTTTAAGATCTAGAAATTTCTGCGCATAAAAATCAACATAGTCTTGAACATCCTTGTCTTGTTTTTGGCTTGCTTCCCAAATCTTTTGACCATATTCATCAGTGCCGGTGCTAAAAAAAACATCTTTGCCTATAAGGCGCTTGTATCGCGCGATAGCATCCGCTTGTATAAGCTCCAGAGCAAAACCAATATGAGGATCTGCATTCACATAGGGTATAGTCGTCGTAATGTAAAAACTATTTTTGTTCATCGTTTATTTTTAGTTTATTTCTGATTTATTTTTGCTGAAATTTTGTCTTTCTCAACATCATTTAAAAATTCCATCAAAATGACTGCTACAGGAATCGCCAGGATCGCCCCCCAAATACCACCCAATTCAAAACCAATCACCACAGAAAGAATAATAACAATCGGAGAAAGACCAACAATCTTTTTTATAAGAAGCGGAGTAAAAAGAAATATATCAAATTCATGAACAATGAGATAAGCTCCTGCCACCATAAAGGCGCTTCCTAAACCATTGGAAATGTAAGAAAAAGAAAAAACTGGAATCATCGCCACCAAGATACCGTGAGGAACCATCTCCATTATTCCTGTAATAATAGCTAAAAGCAAAGCATATTCTATGCCTAAGAGAGAAAGAATCAAATAAATAAGCACACCCACAACAAAACCTAGAAGCATCTGCCCTTTAACCCAGAGACCTATTTTATGGCTTGAACGATTCCATAAATCTACTACATAGTCATCATATTTGGCAGGGACAATAATATAAAGAAAATTTTCTATCCCTTTTTCCTGCACTGAAAGATAAAAAGATAAAAGAATAATCAATATGAGATTGAAAAGACCCCCAAAGGCGACAAAAAGAACTTGGACGAATCCTCCTGAAAGATTTAAAACAAAAGCTTTCGATACTGACAAAAGTGTAGTAAGTGAGAAATTTCCTGAAAGAGCCCCGACAACATCCTTGGCTCCAGAGAATGCTTCATTTTGGAAGAAGTTAAAGAAAGAAACATTTGGAAGATAAGAGGAAAGAAAAGTAGAAAAATTATAAATTTCTGTTATCAAAAGCGGAGCAAAAAGATAAAACATTCCGCCTAAAATAGAAAGCGAAATAACATAAAAAATGGCAATTCCAAAAACTCTATTCTTGATTCCTATCTTTTTAAAGTATGGAACGGCTGAATCTATAAAAGAAGCAATAACGATGGCGGTAAAAAGCACCAAAACTAACTCTCTTAAAAAATACAATGAAAATATAAAAATAGGCACTAAAAAAAACTTAAATATCGTGCTAGTGGATATAGAGATACGAGTAAGATCACTTTTTTCAGGCATGGAAATATAATAGCACCCAGTAGTGAGTTTTGCCAATGCACGAAGTGCGTAAATTTTTTAAAATTTACTTTGGCAAAATCTACTACGGGGTAGCATAAAATTTATAAAAATAAGAAATGGCCTCAAAATTCTTTTAGAATTTCAATATTTTGGAGAATTTTGCTTTTTCCTTAAAAGGACCAATGAGGGCAAGGTTGAGTTTGTTATTTTGGAAAATGTCTTTAGCTAAGGATTGGATTTGATCGGCAGTCACTTTACGGATTTCTATGGCTCTTTTCTCAGCTGTGATTATTTCACGTTTTAAAAGCTCTTGTCCACCATGAAAATTCGCAATATCATCGCTAGATTCTAAGGAAAGCTTCATATTTCCTATTAGGCATTCTTTAACTTTATTTAATTCTTCTTCGCTTACTTTAGAATTTTTTAATTTATTACATTCATCTAGAACTGCCTTGATCACTTCTTCGATTCTTTTATTATCCACCCCAGCGGAAATTTGGAAAAATCCATGATCTGTAAAAGCATCATTATAAGCGCGTACATAATACCCGACACCCATCTCTTCGCGGAGCTTTTGAAAAAGTCTGGAACTCATCCCCCCACAGAGCACTCCTCCCAATACTGAGACAACAGCATTTTTTTTGCTAAATAAATTTAAGCTTCGCACCCCTAAAACAAAGTGCGTCTGATCTGTTTTTTTAAAATTAATTAATACTTCTGGCTTTTTTTGTATTTCTTTTACTTTTTTCTTATTTATTTTATTATCTCTAGATACTTGGACAAAAATTTTATTCACTTCTTTCATCACTTGCTTTTCTGTTATCGCTCCAGACACTACTAAAACTGTAGCCTCCGGTAGATAATGTTCTTTTTTATATTTTACAAAATCATCCCGTTTCATTTTCAAAATATTTTTCTTTTCACCCGCAATATTCCAGCCAGCTGGTTGATCCCCATAAAGCAACTCCATCATCAAATCCTGCACGTGCCTTTGTGGCATGTCTTCATACATATTTATTTCCTCTATGATCACACCTTTTTCTTTCTCCATTTCTATCTCCGGAAAAGTAGAATTGAGGTAAATGTCAGACACAATATCAAAAATCTGGCTGAAATGCTTTGCATCGGATTTTGCATAATAGCCTGTGTATTCCTGCGCTGTGAAAGCATTGTATTGGCTGCCGAGCGCATCTAATTCTTTTGAGATATCAATAGCCTTCGGTCTTTTCGTAGTGCCCTTGAAACACATGTGCTCTAAAAAGTGTGAAATTCCATTTATCTTTTTCTCTTCGTATTTTGAACCTGCTTCCACGAGCACGAGGACAGTCACTGTTGGATTGTCTTTCATCGGCACCGTAATAACCCGCAGACCATTCTTTAAAACTTTTTTGGAGAATTTCATGCTTTTGTTTAATTTATTTTTTCTTTTATATAATTTTTTAAGTCCGTTACTTTTATCCTTTCCTGATTTCCTGTATCACGGTCTCGGACAGTCACAGCACCGTCTGTCAGTGTATCAAAATCAATCACAAT
>Ga0172379_10009083_pt1 | contig 12328 bp, 6 predicted proteins | sample GrowelOW334metaG_FD_119756 | JGI IMG/M metagenome (GOLD analysis project Ga0172379, IMG submission 119756) | Groundwater microbial communities from an aquifer near a municipal landfill in Southern Ontario, Canada - Groundwater well OW334 metaG | ecosystem: Environmental > Aquatic > Deep... | reverse complement strand
GAGATCACAGGAAGATCAATGAAAGTGGTAAGAGAATATATTAAATTATACTATGATCTAAATCCAGAAACAAAATTAAATAAGTAAAAATTACCAGGCGACAAATGTCGTAATAGTAAGTAAAATTTATTCCGCAAATATTTAATTGCGGAACGGAATACTATTCTGTACTGCAAATTCAACATCTTTTTGCTCAGACTCCTCATCAGTTACTTTTAGTAATTGACGGAGGAGTTGAGTGGTGTATAATTTCCTAAGCAATAAAAATGTAATGATTGATTATGTCGAATGAGAATATTCAATCTCCTGATAAAAATTTATCAAAAAATTAGACGAGTGTATTTTGGAACAACTTATCGCTACTTCATTCTTTCTGTATTGATCAAGTTTGTTAATGATCATTACAGATTGATAATTTAGATCATAATAGTATTTTGATAATTATATAATAAGTATTATAATAAATAGAGATAAAACTAAATACTTCACGACTATCAACTACACGAATGTTTTATTTTTTAAAATGATTTCCAAATAAAAAATTAAACTAAGAATTCATGTCTTCAGAAACTGAACTTACTAAGCTAACAGCAATAATAGTTGATGATGAACTTTACGGAAGGGAAAACCTCAAAAAGATCATTGAAACATATTGCCTTGAGATTGAAATCCTTGGATGCGCTGATTCCGTTGTTAAAGCAAAGGAATTGGAAACTATTCATAATCCCGATGTAGTATTCCTCGATATTAATATGCCGATACTCGACGGATTTGATTTTCTTGATGAATATGACGATCGGAATTTTATGGTTGTATTTGTCAGCGCCCATGAGGAATTCGGAATCAATGCTGTAAAAGCCGGTGCCGCAGATTATCTTCTTAAACCGGTGAATATCAAAGAGCTTAAGCAGACAGTAAAAAAACTTTTATTGATGAAAAATAAGCAGATAAAAGTCGAGACTATTCATAAGGCGGATAAATTAGTTCTTCCTGCATCTCATGGATTTAATGTATTGGTGATTGACGACATAATCCGGTTTGAAGCTGATGGATGTTATACAAAAGTAATTTTTAAAGACGGAAAGAGCACAATTATTTCGCGCACATTAAAAGATTTTGAGGAAACCGTACCGAAAGAAAAATTTTATAGAATACATAAATCATATTTAATAAATCTTAAGTACGTAAAAGAATATTCAAATATTGACGGAAACTTTGTGACGATGACGGACGGCAGCAGAATTGAGATATCCCGCCGGAAAGCCCCGGAATTTATTCTGAATATAAAAGCAGCGCTGAAGACCGTCTAAAAATGCTTAACAAATTTCTAATACTTACCGTCATCAGTTTTCTTCTCCATACCGAACTTTATCCGCAAACACCTTCTTATTATCATTACACCTCATCCGACGGATTGGCTTCTTCAACTGTTTACAAAATTATTCAAGATAAAGACGGATTTATATGGTTTGCTACTGCAAATGGAATGAGCAAGTTTGACGGAAAACACTTTACTACTTTCCGAACTGTTGACGGTCTTAATTCCAATTCGATTATATCTCTTTTGGAAGGGGAAAATGGTGAATTATATATCGGTAATTTTGAAAAAGGGATTAATGTTTTTAGAAATGGCAAAATTGAAAACTATTGCACTGAGATTAATGGGAAAAGTTTTGCCCTGTCATTTTTAATGCTTGGCCCTTCTGAAAAAAACGAACAAAATATTTTCGCCTATAATCGTAGGGGGAATATAAATTTAATCAGTGAAAAAAAATCTGTTGGACTGTTTACCAAAGTTATTATTACTTTGCCTGATCATTTAAATAAATTAGAAATATTACCAAATGGTGATATGATAGCTTTAACCACAACCGGGTTATTCAATTTTAAAAATGACGCTCTTTCCAAATTTCACATCAACGGTTTCCCGGATACTGATACCTATTGTCTTACTAACGGTGAAGATGGCAGTTACTTTATCGGCACAAAAGGGATGATCTACAGGATAAAAGACAATAACGTAATTGAAAGATTTAAGATAAACATAGCCGGAAATAATGATGTTGTTGCAATTTTAAGGGATAGAAATAAGAATATCTGGTTTTCGATTATGAACTTAGGTTTTTATCTAATTCCGAACGGTTCTGATAAAATAATTGATATCGGAAGTAAAATGGATCTGCAGAAAACTCTTATAAATAATTACTTTGAAGATAATGAAGGGAACATCTGGGTAAGCACATTCGGCAAAGGTGTTTATTGTATAAATAATCTTTATCTAAAAAGCTACAATGAGAAAGATGGATTGAGCAATAATAATGTTTATTCCATTGGGAAAGAAAAATCCGGGAAATTGTTGATTGGCACGTTTACCGGTATTAATATTTTAGAAAACGGAAGATTCGATCAGATCAAAAATAATTCGGGTAAAATTTTACCTGAATATATTTACTCTATTAAAAATAATAATAATGAGTTTTTTATATGTAGCGCATTGAAAAAAATTGAAATAATAAATATTTCTTATAAGGGGATAAAGCTGCACATGTTCGAAGGGCTATCTTTCTGTAAACTAAGAAATGGACTATTTCTGTTTGGATCAAGGGGAAATTCCATAAGAGTCCAAAGAGAGTTTAATTTTAAGAAGAATCGATCTTACATGTTCAATATTTTTGGAGATAGTTCTAAAGCTAACCGCGTTAGCGAAATTTTTGAAGATACAGAAAAAAATGTTTGGATAGGAACAGGGATGGGTTTATGTAAAGTGGCACACATGTCTTACGACAGGACAAAATGGACGAAATCATTCTTTCCCACTAACCAGGTACTGAATTCTAGAATAAATTCAATCACTCAGGATTATGAAAACAATGTCTGGTTTGCCGGCGAAAAAGGAATTGCGCGATATAATCTTAAAAATGATTCGGTTACTAATTACACAAATGTTATGGAGCATGATCTATCATCTTCAACTTCACTTGTTTCAGACAGTAAGAATAGGATCTGGATCGGAAATATGAAGGGACTTTATTTATTTGATGGGAAATCAATTAAACAGTTTAATAGGCAAACAGGTCTTCCATCGGATGAAGTATACTCTCTTTTTTATGATAAAGAAAAAAATAATTTATACGTCGGCACAAGTAATGGAATAACAATTCTGGATGTAAATTTATTTGATAATTATGTTCCACCACAACTCAACGTAAAAATTTTAAGTATCAAGGCGGGTGATTCGGTTTATACAGACTATAACCATTTAGTTTTTGAACCGGAACAACATCATGTTTCCATCGATTTTGTAGCGTTAAGCTTTTCTTCGTCGGGTTCGGTAAAATATAAATATAATTTAAATGGTGTGTGGGAGGAAACTGATAATGATTTTCTGGATTTCATTTCTCTTGAGAAAGGGAAATATGAACTGCAGATCATGGCTAAATCTCAGAATGCGGATTGGAGTAAACCATATTTCTTTTCTTTTCGCGTATTGCCTCGATTCGTTGAGACGATTTGGTTTGACCTTCTGATAATATCGATATTTGTTTTTGTTTCTCTTTCCTTAGTAACATGGCGTTTGAAACTGAATAATAAAAAGATTCGGGAAGAATTAGCATTAACGGAAAGAATCAATGAGCTGGAACATCAGGCATTATCTGCAATGATGAATCCGCATTTTATTTTTAATTCACTCAACTCAGTGCAGTACCTCGTCAACTGTCATAGAAATGAAGAAGCAAATGATTATATAGCGATGATGGCTAAGCTGATTAGAAAAAACCTTGATACAGCCGGAAACGGATTTATTCTTTTATTAGAAGAAATTAATCGGCTTAAACTTTATCTCGATCTTGAAAAGTTAAGATTTCATGAAAATTTTTCTTATGAGATTATCACAGGAGCCGATATTGACACGGGTTCTATAATGATACCGAATATGATAATCCAACCGTTTGTTGAAAATACTCTTTGGCATGGAATAATTAATTCCGGTATTAGAGGACTGGTAACTATTTCATTTTCATTTGAAGATGTAGATATCGATTCAATAATTTGCAGATCGTTAATCATTAAGGTTACCGATAATGGAATAGGGATTAAAGAAGCAAAGAAGAATAAAAAAGAAGATCACATTTCAAAAGGGATACAAATTATTGAAGAACGTCTCAGATTGCTGAGTACAAAAATGCAGCTTCCTAAACCGATCATGTTCGATGATCTGAGCAGTCGCGATAACAATTCACACGGAACGGAAGTAATTATTTCTCTTCCTCCACCTCTCTATAAAATTACTTATCCGGAATCATGTTGAGATTGGTTTGGATAAAGTACAGCTAATTAAAACTACTTACTATCGATTACTATTTCTTCGCCAAAAACTTATTGAAAAGCAAAAGTCCAACCATCGTAGCAACGCCAATTAAACTAAAAGTAATCCAGAGTGCGCTTGGATTATGAAGTTTATCAATAAAATGAACGTAAAGATTTGCACCAAGAATTCCACCAATACCGCTGCCTAAAACTCCGTAGAGAAATGAGTAGCCGAGATACAAAGCTTTTTTATCTTCCGGTGCAATTAATCCAACATAACTAATAAATTTCGGATGAGCTGTCATTTCACCAATCGAAAAGATGATAATACCCGCCATAAAAACCCAAGCGTAAGTTGAGATAGCAAGAATTCCCATACCGATTGTGCCAAGCGCAATACCGGCGATCATTGTGGGTAACGCTTTTTTGTTTTTTACAATATTTGAAATAAAGATTTGAAGAACGATGATTGTTCCCGCATTAATAACGGTTACATGTTCGGCATCAAATTTCCAATTGGGATTTGCAGTAAATAATCCGAGTAAACCATTCACAACATTATTCACGGGAGTCATATCCATATAATCTTTTAAATACCAGAGTACGGTATCAAACATTTGGAAATAAAGAATCCAGAACCCGGAATAAATAACTATCATCAGAATGAAGCGGAAATCCTTTAATACTAAAACCGCCCCTTTCAGAACTTCGGGAATTGATTTTCCGTTTGCCGGTTTTTCAGGTTCTTTATAAACAAAAAAGTTTAAAAGAAGAAGCCAGCCGGTACCGATTGCCGACATAAAGAAAATGTATGACCACGAAATTTCTTTTAAAAATGGGACAAGAATTAAAGGGAAAATAAACGCACCGAGGTTGATGCTCCAATAATAAATACCGAACCCAAGAGTGGAATTTTGCTCTGTTGTTGTTCTTGCAATTGTTCCTGAAATAATTGGTTTAAATGAGCCTGCGCCGAGAGTCATGAGTAATAAACTTAAAAAGATAAGTTCATAACTTGTTGTTAATCCGGTTAAAAAATATCCAAAACTCATAACTGAAAAAGCGAAGAAAAGAGTTTTTCTATAACCAAAACGGTCGGCAATGGCGCCTGCAAGAATAGGAACCAGATAAAGCATTGGGCGGGTAACACTGTTTATTACGCCCACACTTTGCTTAGAAAAATGAAGAACAGAAACAAGATAGATTGATAGAACACTCGCTAATCCGTAATACGAACCGCGTTCAAAAAACTCCATCGTAATAACTGTCCAAAAGTTTTTCGGAAACTGGGTGAAGAAGTTCTTCTTGTCTGCTGCCATTTTTCTTCCATTAAATTTGAGAATTAATTTTCAAAGATAATATAATGTTTGATAAAATGGATATTTTGAATAACAAAGGAAGGCAATGGTACGCAGATTTATTAAGATTTTTTATGATCCGCGCTGATCTTAAGAAATCTTAATAAATCTGCGTCCTATTTTTCTGTGATGAGTTTGAAAAGAATAGCTTCAACTTTTTCCGCATATTCTAATTTTTCAATTGCAGAAGGAGGAGCGATTCTTTCTTTGCAATCAGGAATTTTACACATCTCGCAGGTATCGTTTACCGTTTCAAAAGGAATAGCCGGATCATTCCAAAAAGAAATTTTTTGTTTCAGTTCATCATCAAATTGAAAGCCGATGGTTACGCTGTAATATTCATCGTGAATAAACTGACTTTGCTTGGCGATTGAAATATTTAAGAATTCATCATTCGAATTGAAAAATTTAGAATGTAAAATTCCGGAAGAAATATTTTTACTGTGTGGATAATTGGCTTGTTCTTCAATCAACTTATTTAGGACTTTTACAGAAGCCCATCGCCTGCAATAATGTTCCTGGCTTTGAAACCCGCCGGGATTCCGCCTAATATTTAAGCGCACTTCTTTTGATAATTGATAACCGGGATTATTCTCTTTTGCATTAAACCGTAAAAAGAAAAATTTATTCAACCCTAAAAATTTCGGACTAAGATTACTAATCCTTTGAAACAACATTTCAGGTGAGGCGTTGTATTTATCAATTAAAGAAATTAAATAATTTCCATCCCACTTTGGCAAAGCAAAAAAAGTGTGCAGATCGGGGATGATAAATTCATTTCTCATCATCAACGCAGCAGCAAAATATGATGCTCTAAAATTATTGAGAAGATGATCGAAATTATCCAGCCGGAGATTTGAATGGGAATAGCTTCGATCCTTATAGTTTAAATGGTTGTAAGCTAATTCCTTCGAAACAATAAAAGCTTTTTGAGAGTCGGAGATTTTATTATTTAAAAACAGAGTATTGTTTTTTCCGCTTTTTACAAATCCTCTAAACTGTGTTAATTCCGGATAAGAATTTAATGTTGACTCGTCAATTTGATAAAAATATTTTTCCGTAAGTATTTTACCCAAACGTGAATAGGGAAGAGGGGGTGTTGCGTCAATTTTATTTTCAATTACAAAAGAATCAACCGCATTTTCAAGCTCTTCAAAATAATTCTCGTTAAACTCTTTGTATGCTCTTAGAGCAGTTCTACTAAAATTATTTTCGCTCATTTCGGAACTTTTCGCCATTTCCAAAATAGTTGCAACTAGTGCGCTTAATTGAAGTGAAGCGTTGGACATCAATGCAACAAACTTCCGTATGTCAATTCCATAATGATCCAACGGAAGCTGCTCTAAAATATTTGAATCGAACAATTCCCCAATTGGAGCTAATTGTTTAGATAATTTAAGCGATACAAGTTTATCATAAGAAACATCGAGCGTTTGCGCAATAACCGCAATTTTGGCGGATTTCGGGTATTTTTTCCCGCTTTCAATTTCATTTAAATAGGAAATTGAAAGTCCGCTTTTCTCGGCTAATTGAGTGAGAGAGAGGTTTTTCTCCAATCGTAGTTGTTTTAATTTTAAGCCAAAGACTAACTTTATATAGTTTTGAGATAGTTTCAAGCAATTCTCCAATTTCAAATCATTTACGGTTGAAATATACTAAAAAGATATTTAAATAAAAGCAAATTTTCACATTTAGCGAAAATTCGCTTGACATTTCCTGAAGTTCTTTCTATTTTAGTTTTTAAGAAGTGTGCTATTTATTTACTAATTCAAGTTACAAAGAAAGTCTTAATCTTAATCCTACTCAAAATACGATTATTAATCGGCCGAAATTACGATTACGAGTAAGTATAAGAATTTCACACGTAGCATAATTTATTAATTTCATGAATGAGGCGAAACATGAAACTCTCTGTTCAAAAAGTCGAAAGGTTGTTCGACATTTTACCAAATCAATTGAAACAATTTCCGCAAGAAAATGCTTTATGTGATAAAGTAGGAGGAAGTTGGCGAAAGTATTCCTCCAAAACGTGCCAGGAAATTGTTGATAAGGTCAGTCTTGGTTTGTTGAAAATGGAATTTCAACCCGGCGACAAATTTGCTATTATTTCTTACAACAGAACTGAATGGACGATGCTTGATTTGGGAATATTGCAAATTGGTGGAGTTGATGTTCCGCTTTATCCAAATATGAGTCCGGAAAATTATGAATACATTTTTAACGATTCTCAAGTAAAGTTGGTTTTTGTTGAAAATCAAGAATTGTATAAAAAAGTTAAAAAAGTTATCACAAAAACTCCTTCTGTAAAAGAAATTTACACTTTCAATGAAGTTAGCGGTGCAAAAAATTGGTCAGAAATTATAAACTTTGCTGATGAATCCGATCGAGGCAAGCTTTCTGCAATAGAAGAATCGATAACTCAAGAGAATCTGGCAACAATAATTTATACATCAGGGACAACCGGTGTTCCGAAAGGAGTTGCGTTAACCCATCTAAATATTTTAAGCAATGTAAAATCAATTAGCGACATAATGCCGATGACAAACACAGATAGAATGATAAGCTTTCTCCCGATTTGTCACATCTTCGAGCGAACCGCAGTTTATTTTTATTTATATCTTGGTGGCTCAGTCTATTTTGCTGAAAGTATTGAAAAAGTCGGTGAGAATTTAAAAGAAGTTAAACCAAACTACTTTACTACTGTTCCGCGCCTAATGGAAAAAATCTATGATAAGATTATGGACAAAGGTCGAAATCTTAGTCCTGCTAAAAAAGCAATTTTTGGCTGGGCAGTAAATCTTGCAAATCATTATGATCCTAAAGGGGAAAATAGTTTGTTCTATAAAGCCAGATTAATCGTTGCAAGAAAATTAGTTTTTTCCAAGTGGATGGAAGCTTTAGGCGGAGAGGTGAAAGGAATCATCAGCGGTGCTGCCGCGCTTCAACCAAGATTATCGAGAATTTTTACTGCAGCCGGCGCTACAATCCGAGAAGGTTACGGATTAACGGAAACTTCTCCGGTTCTAACGTGCAACAGATTTGTTCACGGTGATTATTATTTAGGAAGCGTTGGTATTCCACTTCCGGGTGTCGAAATAAAACTTTCGGAAAGCGGTGAGATACTTGCTAAAGGTGCTAATGTTATGAAAGGTTATTATAACAATCCTGATGCTACAAAAGAAGTATTTGATGATGAAGGATGGTTTCATACCGGAGATATTGGCGAATGGGTAGAAGGAAAATTTATAAAAATTACCGACCGGGTAAAAGAGATTTTCAAAACTTCCGGTGGAAAATTTATAGCTCCTCTTCCAATCGAAAATAAAATGAAGGAATCAAATTTCATTGGCGAAATCATGGTTGTTGGTGAAAACCAAAAACATGCAGCCGCTATCATCGTTCCTAATTTCGATTTTATCCGTAAGTGGTGCACAAAGAAATGTCCTTCGGTTCAATCAAACGAAGAGATTGCTAATTCTTCTGTTGTTAAAGAGCGGATATGGGAAGATGTTGAAAAATATAATAAACGCTTTGGGCATATCCAACAAATAAAAAAAATCGAATTGGTCCCCGATACATGGACTGTTGAAACCGGTGAACTGACCCCGACTTTGAAATTAAAAAGGAGAGTCATCATTGCAAAGTATAAAAATTTAATTGAAAAAATTTATAGTGAATAACTAATCAACTCATTCTAAAACAAAAGATAAATTAATTATGAAAAGAACAATCAATAAAGTTGCTATGTTAGGTTCCGGCGTAATGGGTTCGCGGATTGCCGTGCATTTTGCCAACATCGGTTGTAAAGTGTATCTGCTGGATATTGTGCCTCGCGAATTAACTGAAGCCGAGATAAAAAAAGGTCTTACGCTAAAAGATAAATCCGTAAGAAACCGAATTACGGATGAAAATCTTTTATCCGTTTTGAAGGCAAGCCCTTCTCCAATTTACTCTTCTTCGGACGCTTCAAAAATTACAACCGGAAATTTTGAAGACAATATGAATTGGCTTCAGGAAGTCGATTGGATTATTGAAGCTGTCGTTGAAAGACTCGACATCAAAAAAATGGTTTTTGATAATGTGGAAAAATTCAGAAAACCAGGTTCTCTGATAACAACAAACACTTCAGGAATTCCAATCCATATGATGCTCGAAGGAAGAAGCGATGATTTTCAATCGAATTTCTGCGGCGCACATTTTTTCAATCCACCGAGATATTTGCAATTGCTTGAAATTATTCCAACAGCTGCCACCGATAGTTCCGTCATTGATTTTCTTATGCAATACGGTAATCTCTATCTTGGTAAAACCACTGTTTTGTGTAAAGACACTCCGGCGTTTATCGCCAATAGAATCGGTGTCTTCAGCATTATGGCGGTTTTCAAATTAAAAAAGGAATTCGGGTTAACAATAAAAGAAATTGATACACTGACCGGACCATTAACCGGTAAACCAAAATCCGCAACATTTAGAACCGCCGATGTTGTGGGAATTGATACGCTTGTAAAAGTTGCAGATAATATTTATAAAGATTGCCCGGACGATGAAGCGCGTGCAATATTTGAAATCCCGGATTATGTTAGAAAGATGACGGAGAACAATTGGCTCGGCGATAAATCGGGACAAGGTTTCTACAAAAAAACGAAAGACGCCTCCGGTAAAAGAGAAATCTTTGAATTGAATACCGATTCGCTTGAGTACGGACCAAGTGATAAACCTAAATTTGCATCTGTTGGCGCCGCAAAACCAATCGACAATCTTAAAGATAGATTGAAAGCATTGAATGCGGCAAAAGATAAAGCGGCAGATTTCTTACGTCTTTTGAACTTCCACGTTTTCCAATATGCGTCCAACAGAATTCCCGAAATCTCGGAAGAATTCTACAAAATAGATGATGGAATGAAAGCCGGATTCGGCTGGGAACTTGGACCATTTGAAACATGGGATGTTTTTGGAGTTGCAAAGACGATCAAAAAAATGGAAGAAGCTAACCTCTCGCCTGCTCAATGGGTAAAAGATATGATTGAAAACGGCGCCGATACTTTCTACAAAATTGTGAATGGGAAGAAAAAGTATTACGACATTGTTACAGGTTCTTATGAAGATATTCCCGGTAGAAGTGAATTTATCATTCTTGAAAATACAAGAGCGAATAATGTCGTTTGGCAAAACACTGGCACATCGCTTCATGATATTGGAGACGATGTGGTAAATCTCGAATTCCTAACCAAAATGAATTCGATAGGCAGCGAAGTTCTTGAAGGAATAAATAAAGCGATAGAAATAGCAGAGAAAGATTACAAAGGATTGGTAATCGCTAACGATGGACAACATTTTTCTGCAGGCGCTAATCTTGCGATGATGTTCATGCTCGCAACCGAACAGGAATTTGATGAAATCGATTTTGCTGTTCGAGCATTTCAACAAGCAACAATGCACGTTCGCTACTCAAGCATTCCTGTTGTTGTGGCTCCTCATTCACTTGTACTTGGCGGCGGATGCGAAGTTTGTTTACACGCTGATAAAGTTCAAGCTTCTGCAGAAACATATATCGGCTTGGTTGAAGTTGGTGTTGGTATCATCCCCGCAGGCGGCGGCACAAAAGAAATGACGATGCGCGCATCTGATAAATATTTTTCCGAATTACCTGAGCTGCCTGAACTTCAAAAGAAGTTCATGAACATCGCCATGGCAAAAGTTTCAACTTCAGCAAAAGAAGCTTTTGATATGGAAATTTTCAAGAATGGCAGAGATTCGATCACCATCAATCCGCATCGCGTAATTGCCGATGCGAAGGATGCTGTTCTTTTACTTGCAAATAAAGGTTACACCCGTCCGATCCAAAGAGAAGATATAAAAGTCCTTGGACGCTCTGCTTTAGCGACGCTTTTGCTCGGCGCTTATTCGTTCAACCGCGGTCACTACATTTCAGATCACGATAAAAAGATCGTGGAAAAATTAGCGTATATCATGTGCGGCGGCGATTTAAGCGAAGGAACATTTGTATCGGAACAATATCTTTTAGATTTAGAGCGTGAAGCATTTTTAAGTTTAATTACTGAAAAGAAAACGCTTGAGAGAATTCAAAGTATTTTAACAACGGGCAAACCGCTTCGTAATTAATTAAATAGAAAAAATTTTTAATCATAAATGAAAAGAAAAATATTATGAGAGAAGCATATATTGTAGCGGGTTATCGTTCAGCGGTAGCGAAAGCAAAAAAAGGTGGGTTCCGTTTTTACCGGCCGGATGATTTAGCCGCTGATGTTATCAGGCATTTAGTAAAACAAGTGCCGCAGTTAGACCTTCATCGAGTTGATGATGTAATTGTCGGAAATGCATTCCCCGAAGCAGAACAAGGTTTACAAATCGGTAGAATGATTGCTCTTCAAGTGTTGCCGATTGAAGTTCCCGGTTCTACCGTAAACCGTTTTTGCGCATCGGGTGTTGATTCAATTGCAACAGCAGTAGCAAGAATTCAATCGGGAATGATGGATTGCATTATTGCCGGCGGAACAGAATCAATGTCAATGGTTCCAATGACCGGATGGAAACTTGCACCGAATTATAAAATTGCGAAAGAGCATCCGGAATTCTATATGGGAATGGGATTAACCTCAGAAGAAGTTGTACGTGATTATAAAATATCACGGCAAGATCAG
>Ga0172379_10009082_pt1 | contig 12328 bp, 9 predicted proteins | sample GrowelOW334metaG_FD_119756 | JGI IMG/M metagenome (GOLD analysis project Ga0172379, IMG submission 119756) | Groundwater microbial communities from an aquifer near a municipal landfill in Southern Ontario, Canada - Groundwater well OW334 metaG | ecosystem: Environmental > Aquatic > Deep... | reverse complement strand
CCTGTGGTTCCATATCTTTCGTTTTTTCCATCATTTTCTGCATGTTCTCATTTTGTTTTTCAAAAATGTTGATGAGTTTTTTCTTTTGATCTTCTGAAAGGTTAAACTCACTAAACCGTTCAAGCTGTCTTTCAATGTTTGCCTTTTTCTGGTAAGCCTGGTATTTCTTGACCTGATCGGGAGTAAGAATTTTCTCAACCTCCGGACTCAATCCTCTTCCAAACTGCCCACCGGCCCGCGTTGACTGCTGCGATTGATTCAACTGTTCCCGGCGCGCATTCGGCCTTTCACCGTCGGGTGGAGGCTGCTGCTCGCGATTTTTCTGGGTTTCTTCCCAGATAGCCAATATTTTTTTCTTCTGATCGGCAGTAAGACCTCCAACCTGCTTATCAAGCTGCTCAAGTCTCTGTTCAGCAGTCATTCGTTGCCTCTGGCCGGGCCCTCCGGCGGGAGGCTGGCTGAAAGCGTTCGACAGGAAAAGCGGGCAGAGAGCCACTGCCAGCAAGAAACTGAATGTGAGGGAAAATTTTCTCATCTTTTTCTCCTTTTTCAATATTGTTTATGGTATAACCATTCGTAACTTTCTATTCATTCGACAATTAATAATTGGAAAAGGTTTAACAAACAAAGAATAATTATAGAATCATGAGACCATTTTTTTTAAGAAATTGCTTTTTTATCATGGTACCGTATAAGATATTACAATAATTAACAGTCATTTTCTTTATCTGTCATTACTATTATTCTATACGCTTATCGAGATTAAACAGCACGTTTTAACTCACCCCTTAAACCCCTCTTTTGAAAAGTGAGGGGAATACCCATATCTATCTGCATGAGAGAGAATTGATTATAAAAATAACAGGGGTTTCCCCTCGCCCGTTCACGGGAGAGGGGATATGGGGTGAGGGCGTCTTTAACTGCTCATCTTATAACATTTGCTGCGTCAAATAGATAAGCATTTTATTCTATTTATTGATTTCGCATCTTACGAACTATTTTTAAAAGAGAACGATTATTTTGAAAACCGGTGAAAAGTATTATCTGATATCATGCAATGTACTCTGGCGGGAGTTTTGTTATTTTGGTTCATTGTCACAAAATACAATCTCATTTCATTTTTTAAAACAGGGCCTGCACAATACCCTCGATCTTTTACGAACCCGCCTTCAGGAAGCTATCGACGCAGTTCCGGAAGATGAGAACTATCCTGCCGTTCTGATCGGCTACGGTCTTTGCTGCAACGGTGTTGAAGGTATTATCGCGCGAAACATCCCTCTTGTTTTGATGCGTGGGCACGACTGTATAACTTTTCTTCTCGGCTCGAAAGAACGGTACCGTGAAATTGCGGATAAATCACCCGGCACATTCTGGTACAGCCCCGGCTGGATTGAGACCGCAGCTACTCCGGGAAAGGAACATTACGAAGCCATGCTCAGATTGTACATCGAAAAATATGGCGATGATAATGCCCGCTACCTCATGGAGATGGAACAGGGTTGGATGAAGAAATATACGACTGCTGCATATTTAGATATGGGATTCTTCGATTCCGTGCGATACCGTGAACATACCAGGGAATGCGCTGAATGGCTCGGGCTTTCCTATGAGGAGATAACGGGCAGCCCTCAATTGATAAGAAATTTGCTCGAAGGTTTTTGGAATAATGAAGATTTTTTGGTTGTCCAGCCCGGAGAACGTATTGTTTCCTCTAACGATGAGAGAGTGATATCGGCAAAATCTCCCGGCGGGGAATACATTCATAAATAATCATCCTGAATTTGTTATAAACCGATTCGTACGGAAGTTTTTTTTATGGTCATAATCAACCATAAAACCGAATTTTTTCAGAACCTTGCAAATAATGATATACCTGGGTATTTTGCTGAAATTTCAAAAATACATTTTTTACAAAACCATTTTCGGGGAGGATATGCGATGGTACGAAAGATTACGCTTGCAGGACTTTTTTTTACACTGAGCCTGCCCTGTTTTATGATGGCGCAGACTCTGGACGGGGCTCCGTATACCCCCGGCAAAGACCCTGACATCAGTATGTACATGACTAACTGGAAAGACTCCGCGCCAAAAAACACTTATGGAGCCCTGACCGAACAGGCAATTATGACAAGAGGCAATGCGATGAAACCCCCTGCCAGAGGCGCTGTTCTCGAATACTGCAACCGCTTCAGCCATGCTTCTTTGGCTTCCAACGCTTCTACCGGACCGGTAACTCTCAAGGGCGAGCAGGAAGTATACTATATCCTTTCCGGAAAAGGGACGATCAAGGCAGGCAAGAAAACGATCGACCTCTATGAGGGCATTTGTATGCTCATACCGTCCAATCTCACATTCACCATGACCAATACCGGAACAGAAACGTTGACCCTGTATCTGGTCAACGAACCGATACCCCAGGGGTTCCGTCCCAACAAGGAACTACTTGTCCGTGATGAGAATACGATGCCGATCGATTCAACGAACGGCCATTGGTGCCATATCGTAAAAACGTTCTTTGAAACTTCTGCCGGGTTGGGCACCCTTGAACGTGTGCTCACAGTCTCGCTCGATCCCATGACTATCGCCCATCCGCACAGCCACGATCCCGGCTGCGAAGAAGCGTGGACTGAAATTTCCGGAACAAGTATCGCTTTTATCGGCAAGCAGATATTTATGCAGCCGGAGGGCGTCGGTTATATGATTCCCCCGAACGGGAACACTCCTCACGCCAATATCAATACTTCCGACAAACCGATAAAAATGTTTTACTTCGCCCGTTATAAAGACCATGATCTGAGAAAGTAAATTCAAGGAGAAAACCATGTCTTTCAAATCATATGCCTTATGCTTTCTGCTGTTTTTCGCAATTCAAACCAGCGCTTCCGGCCAGAACCTTGACGGCGCACCGTATACACCCGGAAAAGACGCCGATATCGATATGTTTATGGGAAGCTGGACCGAATCCATGCCGCAGATTACTCACGGCTCCCTTATCGAGCGTGATATTCTTACGAAGGGAAATGCAGTTACCCCGCCTCGCAGGGGAGCGGTGATGGAATATGTAGCCCGTTTCACCCACGGAACTCTTCCCGGGCATAATACAACTGTCAGCGTTTCTCTCAAAGGCCAGCAGGAAGCGTTCTATATCCTTTCCGGAAAAGGAACTGTTACCGGCGGCGGGAAGACGGCCGACCTTTTCGACGGCATCTGCTTCCTCGTTCCGGAAGGAGTGGAATTCTCCATGAACAACACCGGGGACGAGCCTATGACCATGTTTGTCATCTCCGATCCTGTTCCGGCAGGGTTCAAACCGGGTAAAGAGATCTGTGTGAAAAACGAGAACCTTACTCCCATCACCTCCAACGGCCACTGGTGCTATCAGGAGCGTGACCTTCTCCTTGGAAAAGACGGCCTTGCAACGATCTACGCCATCATAACCCTAACCATGGATCCCATGACCATCGGCCATCCGCACAGCCATGTCCGCGGGTGTGAGGAAATCTGGACTACCATCAAGGGAAACAACATCGCTTTTCTTGGCAAACAGCTTCGTATGCAGCCGCCGGGAACAGCGTACATGATACCTGAAGACGGCAAGACAACCCATTCTAATATCAATCAGTCAAAAACCGAGCAGGTGAAAATGCTCTACATCTCGATCCGTAACGATTTGAAAAAATAAGGCGAGGCGGACGGTGATACGAAAAATCGGAGCGATCAGCATAATTATTGTTCTGTTCTTTCTTTCGGCAGCCCAGGCGAAAAATGAACTTGAGGAAAATCCTTACGGAACCGGAAATAGCCCGGATATCGATCTTTTTATTGCAAACTGGCAGGAATCGATGCCATTTGTCAGCTATGGCGCACTTGTCGAGAGAGATATTTTTACACGATGCAGCGGCGATATTATGACTCCAACCGCGAAAGGGGCTGTGCTCAAATATATCAACCGTTTTACCCATGCCTCCCTTTACGGGCATAATTCGACAACCCTTTCAGCGCTGAAAGACGAGCAGGAAATATTTTTCATTCTCTCCGGAAAAGGGACGATAAAAGCCGGCGCTAAATCCGCAGACCTTTATGAGGGAATTTCTATACTCCTGCCTCCCGGGCTCAGTTTCACCATGACGAATTCCGGTGAAGAACCTCTGACATTGTTCCTCATCAGCGAACCACTGCCGGAAGGCTTTTCTCCGAAAAAGGAAATGACGGTCAAGGATGAGAATGTCCTCCCTATTCCCACCAATACCGGGCACTGGACGCATATTTTCCGAAGGATTTTTGCCAAAGATGACGGCCTCGCGACCATTCATCAGATTGGCACTGTCATGTTCAACCCTATGACCATCGGCCAGCCGCACAGCCATGATGCGGGAATAGAGGAAATCTGGGTAGCGATTAAGGGAGATATTACCTGCCTGCTTGGCAAGGAGTTACATAAACTCCCGCCCGGATCGGCTTACATGATCCCTCCGGACGGCAAAACACCGCATTCGACAATCAACATGTCTGACAAAACAGTCAAACTGCTCTATTTTGGGGTTTATAAATAGGAATCTTTAAAGAAGAATTTTGGACAGGATTAACATGATTAACATGTTAAAATTAAAAAGAAAATATTTATTCTTGTAAATCTTGTAAATCATGTCTAATGAGCTCATTGAAAAAGTCGTTTTGGAAACGAAAAAATGATAAGTTTTATTACTTCAGCCCCCTAACCCTCAATCCCTTTCCCCCAAAGGGGGCAAGGGAAGTTGTTGCTCCACAGTATTTTCCTGCCCCCTCCGGGGGAAGGATGTCCGGAGGACAGAAAAGGGGCTGCCTTCAAAAAAATACTTTTGCAAAAGGCTCTAATAGTATTTCCATTCTTTAACGTTTCAAATACTTTCATTTCTTTCATATTCAGGAGGCGGTTAATGTCACGTTTGATCTCTTTTCTCAGTCTCTTTCTCCTTACGGTATTTGCGGTTCCCATATTTGCCCAGAATCAGCTCGATCCCGCTCCCTACGATCCCGCTAAAGACCCGAATCCGGATATGTATATATCGAGCTACAAAGATTCCATGCCCTTCCAGACGCACGGTTCGCTGATCGAGCGGGCTGTTCTCACCAGATGCGACGGCGACCCGATGAAACCTCCGAGAAAGGGCGCGGTGCTGAAATATGTAAACCGTTTCTCATATGCCACACTCGACGCGCACGGTTCCACTGCCCCTACCACGCTGAAAAATGAACAGGAGCTTATCCTGATACTTTCCGGCAAAGGCAAAGTGACAGCAGGCAAGAAAACGGCTGAGTTGTATTCCGGAATGTTTTTCATGGTGCCCTGCAATCTCGCTTTTACCATGACCAACACCGGCGATGAAGAAATGACCATGTACCTTGTCGCCGAGCCTGCTCCTGCCGGATTCCGTCCTAATGCCGAGCTTTTCGTCCGTGACGAGAATGTAACCCCGTGGACAATGACCGATGCGCACTGGGTCAATGCGTTCAAAGACCTTATCAAGCCCGATGACGGCCTGACGACCCTTCAGATGGTGCTGACCGTGGAACTCTACCCCATGACATTCGCACAGCCCCACAGCCACCTTCCCGGCTGCGAGGAAGTCTGGGCTACCATGAGCGGAGAGGTGTATTTCCTCCTCGGAAAGCAGATTCGCACCCTGCCATTCGGCTCGGCCTACGAAATCCCGCCGAACGACAATGTTCCTCACGCCAATTTCAACGTGTCGAACAAACCGATCAAGTTTTTCTATTTCGCCCGTTTCAACGATCATGAACCGAGAAAATAGGAACTCACACCTTAATCCTTCAATCACCCTACGTTTGTTTCACAAAAGCGATGACCCCGGTGCAGGCAATAGAGGAAAAAACCTCTTTGCCTCATAACAAATGGCTTGGAGAAAGGCCACGGGGTTTCCCCCTCGTTAACTTGTTAGAGAGGGGGTTCAGGGAGTGAGTGAAAATCCTGTCAAAAAATAATTTTCCTCTTTCAAGGAGAACACCCATGAATCCGAAAAATCTTTCTCTTTCTCTGATCTTCATCCTGATGTTCGGAGCTTACGCCGCGAACGCAGATTTTTACGGACGCGCCCCGGAGGTTCTTCCCGGAACGATCGCGGAGATGTACACAACTGCTTTCTGGATAGCGAAAATGAAAGCGCCCGATCAGGTTATTCTGTCATCTTCAGCCATCCTGGCGATGAACGATTCGTACCGTTCACGGATGAAAGCCGACCCTTTCAAGGACGCCGACAAAGACCGTATTCCCAATCAGAGCGATCTGAACCGCTGGCCGGGAAGATATATCGTTCTTCCCGATCTCGCCTCCATGACGCCCGTGCAGGTTTCTGCGGCTGTCAAAGAGGAAGTGGGCAAAGACATCAATTTTATGCGCGGGAAATACTCCAAGAATGTTATCGGCCTCAAATCGGTGGAATTCAAGGAATTCGGCAACATGCTCGCCATCAGGTACACCGACTGGGAGCTGGATCGTTTCGAGAAGGAAATGGCGGCGGATACCATCGGCGGTTCGGTGACCCCCCTGGATGCGGTTACCGTCTGCGACGCCCGTCTGCGTATAGTCCCCACTTTCACACCCGAGCAGGTGGGGCTTATGGAAAATGGAAAAGCCCGCTGGGATGTGTGGAATGTCAATGTCGTTCGAATCGGCTCCCCGGTTTCAGTTCTTCATCACTCACGGAGCGGAGGATATGTATTCGTTCTCTCTCCGGAGGGATACGGGTGGATAAAGACCGAAGAATTGGCATTTGGCTCCAAAGCTGAAATTTCTAAATTATCACGTCCCGCCTCTTTTGTCGTCTGCACAGGCGACCGGGTTCCTTACTATTCCGACGAAACCTGCACCTATGCCGGCGGATGGTTCCGTCTGGGCGACCGTTTGCCGCTTGTATCGAAATCCAATCCCCGTCTTGTTGCCATCCCCTTCCGTAAGGCCGACGGAAAGCTTTCTTCGGAAAAAGCCTGGCTTGCAAAAGATGCGGATGTGAGTGTCGGATGGCTTCCCTATACCCGCCGGAATGTTATTACCCTCGCTTTCAAGATGATGGGAAATCCCTACGACTGGTCCATGGCCTGGTACGGCCGCAACCATGAAACGACAGTCCGCGATCTTTTCGCATGTTTCGGGTTCGAGCTGCCATTCAACGCGGAGTTGTTCACGTTCTTTTCCAACAACAATAAAAGAGTAGTCCGTCCTGATGAGGGCAAGGCGGAGCAGTATAAGGCAATTCTCGCCAACGAACCGTTTCTGACCATCTACACATGCGGCGGCGGGCATTGCAGCCTTTTCATCGGTGAAAACAACGGCGAACCCATAGTGATGGATACCAACGGGTACGGGTACGATAAAGACGGCATACGGTATGAAATCCGTCGGTGGACTTTGACGGACACATCACAGCCGGAGTATTTTCTTAAAACGAATTTCACTTTTTGCGAGCTTAAATAGGGATTTTTCATGACCTCAAGAGAAAGAATCGTTGCCGCAATCAACCACCGTGAGCCGGACCGTGCGCCGGTTGATTTCGGAGGAACCGTGGTTACCGGTCTCGCCGCCGGTGTCATTCCCCATCTGCGGGTTGCGCTCGGGCTGGATAAAGCGGTTCAGCCGGTCAAGGTTTTCGAGCCGGTCCAGATGCTCGGAGAAATTACGGGTGACCTTCGCGAAAGCCTTCACTGCGACTGCGTGGGCATATTCGGGACTTCGAACCGTTTCGGATTCAAAAATGAGGACTGGAAAGAATGGACGATGTTCGATGGCACACGGGTGCTTGTTCCGGGAAAGTTCAACACCGACCCGGATATGAATGGGGATATCGTCCAGTATCCGCGCGGTGATAAAACTCTTGCTCCCAGCTCACGGATGCCTGCGGGCGGCCTCTATTTCGATGCAATAGTCCGTCAGAAACCGATCGATGAGGACAAACTCGATCCGGCGGACAATGTTGAAGAATTCGGCCTTATTCCCGAAACAGAACTGGAACATTTCCGGAAAAGTGCCGAGCACCTTCACAGGAACACAGACCTCGCGGTGATCCTTGCCATGCCGGGGGCCGCTCTCGGCAATGTAGCGGCGATTCCCGCTCCCTGGATCGAATCGCCGAACGGAATCCGTGACACCGAGGAATGGTATATTTCCCACGCGCTGCGAAGAGATTATGTATACGAGGTGTACGACCGTCAAACCGATATATCCATGAACAACCTCAAAAAAGTTTATGAGGCGGTCGGGAACAATATCGAGATTCTCTATCTCAGCGGTTCCGATTTCGGAACGCAGCGGGGGCCGCTGTTCTCGCCCGAAATGTTCCGCGACCTCTACAAGCCTTTTTTCAAACGCATGTGCGGCTGGATCCATGCAAACACCGCATGGAAAGTGATGATACACTCCTGCGGGGGGAACCGTCCCCTCATGGAGGACATTATCGATGCCGGAATCGATATTTTCAACCCGGTACAGTGCTCCGCAGAAGGAATGGAACCGAACGCGCTCAAAAGGGATTTTGGGAATCGAATAACCTTCTGGGGCGGTGGTGTGGATACACAGCAAACCCTTCCATTCGGGACGCCGGAAGAAGTTTATACGGAAGTCCGTGAACGCATCCGTATTTTCAACAGGGGCGGCGGTTTTGTGTTCAACACAATCCACAATATTCAAACCAACACCCCGACGGAAAACATTCTGGCGATGAAAAAGGCGGTAGAGGATTCGGTGTAAAAAATGCAGAAGTCAGATTAAATGAAATTATGACCGAGAATTACATCTTATATACTAAACCTATTGCCAAGGCATCATTGAGAATGAGTCGTTTTTACTACAAAAATAGAATCCATGATTTTCTGGTCGACTCAACAAGTTTCATTTTAGGTAAGCTAACTTCAAACCATGAATTTTCGCTTGAAGAACAACAGAAAAACTCTTGGGTTACTCAAATAGAATTGATTAAGGGCTGGTTCAGAGATACGCCGGGCGAAATAATCTTCGAGTACAGTATCCCGCGTATGGGGAGGCGGATTGATTGCGTTGTTATTTCAGGTTCTGTCGTATTTGCAATCGAGTTTAAGGTCGGGGCTCAATCGTATGAAAATCACGCGGTCGCACAAGTGACAGATTATGCCCTTGATCTCAAAAACTTTCATGAACAAAGCCATAACATAAATATTGTTCCAATTCTTGTTTGCACTAAAGCAGTAGATCAAATTACATTACTTGAATTCTATACCGATGGTATAGCCAAAACTATACTCACTAACGGCCAATCGCTCTCGAAGATAGTTTCCATTGCTCAAAGCCAAGCAACGGGGTCTGAAATAAATGTCGATGACTGGCTGGACTCTATATATAAACCAACCCCAACGATAATTGAGGCTGCCCAAGCTCTTTACCGTGGGCATGATGTAAAGGAAATATCGAGGTCAGATTCAGGGGCAATTAATCTATCCAAAACAGCCAAAGTTATTTCACAAATCATTAAAGAGTCTAAGCAAAACAACAATAAATCAATTTGTTTTTTAACTGGAGTTCCTGGCGCTGGAAAGACGCTTGCTGGACTCAATATCGCTAACTCATGGCATAACGAAAGTGAAATCGAGCACGCTGTATTTCTATCTGGAAACGGCCCATTAGTTGATGTTCTTCGTGAGGCACTGGCAAGAAATGAAGTTGAAGCGGCCAGAGAAAACGGCGAGAAAAAGAAGAAAAGCAGTACCATCTCTAAAGCAAAAGCATTCATTCAGAATATCCATCATTTTCGCGATGATTCTTTGGAAAGCACTAAGGCCCCAATTGAAAGAGTTGTGGTTTTTGATGAGGCACAGCGTGCCTGGACATTGAAGCAAACCGCTTCTTTTATGAAAACAAAGAAAGGGAAAAACGACTTCAATCAGTCCGAGCCAGAATTTTTAATAGGTGTTATGGACCGGCATTCAGGCTGGGCAACAATCATTTGCCTAATAGGTGGCGGCCAGGAAATAAATACAGGTGAAGCAGGGCTTAAGGAATGGTTCTCATCACTTAAACGATCATTCCCTAATTGGAATATACACATTTCAAGCAAACTGGCTGATTTTGAGTACACACAAGGTGCTGCGCTATATGAAGCTAATGACCTGAAACGAGTGCACCTACACGACGATCTTCATTTGTCGGTGTCGGTAAGATCGTTCAGGTCAGAAAAAGTTGCTGCATTTGTCAAAGCTGTACTTGATTGCGATTCTGAAAAAGCTATTGGGCTATATTTAGAAGTGCAGAGTTCCTACCCCATATACATAACTAGAGATATAAATTGCGCCAAAGGCTGGTTGCGCTCCAAAGCCAGGGGCTCAGAACGTTATGGTTTAATAGCATCATCTGGAGCAATCCGCTTAAAGCCATTTGCGATAAACGTAAAGAACTCAATTGACCCTATAAACTGGTTCCTAAATGACGAAAAAGACATTCGTTCTTCGTATTTTCTCGAAGATGTTGCTACCGAATTTGATGTGCAAGGTCTTGAACTAGACTGGACATGTGTTGCTTGGGATGCGGATATGAGACACAACGGTAAAGAGTGGCTATATAAATCTTTTAGGGGGACAAAGTGGCAAACTGTCAATGATGATGACGCTAAGCGATACCTAAAAAACGCGTACAGAGTACTATTGACACGTGCTCGTCAAGGCATGGTAATATTTGTCCCCAACGGTTCAAGCGAAGATGAAACAAGACCGTCCAGTTTCTACGATGGAACATTTAATTACTTGCGATCACTTGGAGTTATCGAGATAAGTGAAAATAATCTATTCCAAAGGTCACATTAGGCACCATTGAATTCAAAAGTTAATAGCTCCTCTTTATTCCACAAAAATACCAACTTACGAGATGAATAGCTCGGCACACGCTGTGAAGGGTCAGTCCACTTATTATATCCGAGGTTCTCATGACTTCCAAAGAACGTGTTATCTGTGTTCTTAACGGTGATATCCCCGACAAGGTTCCCTGGGGCGAATGGGCAATAGATTTCGACACGGTAAGCCGTGTTCTCGGGCATGAAACCTATTACCGCGCCAAAGCAAAATCGCAGTTCGCTTTCTGGGACGGACGCCGTGATGAGGTGGTCCAGAGCTGGAAGGAAGATTCCATAGCGTTCTTCCGTAAAATGGATTGTTTCGATATCATCAATATTTCAGCGATGGCTTCCAGCGTGGCTCCTCCGCGCGGGTTCGAGTTCGAGAAACCGAAACTCATTGCGGAAAACACCTGGGAATTCCGCGACGGTACCGTTGTGAAATATTCGGATGTTACTGCCGATATCACCAAGATACACAATCCTAATGTCGGGAAAAAAGAATACAAGCCCTCCGATTTCGAAAGCGAACCTGTTATTTCTCCGGTGGATGAAAGCTGTTTCGAAGTTGTTGACGCTGTCATCGAGGCATTCGAGAATGACCGTTTTCTAATGGGGCCTTCCGGCAGCGAAGTCAGAATTTTTCTTCTTGACGGCAATATTGAAGAAGGCGGCGAAGGATTTACCTATGGCCTCATGCAGTACCTTGATAATCCTGAAACTGTCCGTGCCGCCATCGAGTATGAAGTAAAAAAAAGCAATATTCTGGACAGCATATTTATTCGTCACGGTCAGGATGCTGTCGGCTGGGGACAGGATTTCGCGAGCACCCAGGGGCCTTTTATTTCTCCTTCCATGTTCAGGGAATTCGCTCTTCCCGCTGTCCGGGCGAGGGTAAAGAATATTCATGAAAAATTCGGCCTGCCGGTGATGAAACACGCCTGCGGGAACAATACCAAACTGCTCGATATGTTTGTCGAGGCCGGGTACGATTCCTACCAGTCCATCCAGAAAAGCGCCGGAATGGATTTGAAACGGATAAAAACGGAATACGGGCGGTATTTAACACCCTGGGGCGGAATTCCGGTCGAAAACCTTGTTTCGGGCACAGTTGATGATGTCAGGAAGGATGTACGCCAGGCTATGGACGAATATAAGCCCGGAGGAAGGTATATTTTCGGCTCCACCCACTCCATTGCGGTCGGAACGAACTATGATAACTTTATGACAATGGCCGATGAATTTGAAAAACGGCGGGAATATTGAACTCACCCCTTGATCCCCTCACATAAAAAGAGAGTGGAAAATCCCTCTTTGTCTCATAATGAATGTCTTGATTTTGTGGCTGCATCAAGTGCTTTTCAACTGTTAAAGAATGTTGGCGCTTGTTTTTGTACTACCTGCGGCCGTTATCATATCCTTATTTTTAAAAAGGCCACAGGGTTTCCCCCTCTTTAACTTGTTAGAGAGGGGGTTCAGGG
>Ga0172379_10009081_pt1 | contig 12328 bp, 6 predicted proteins | sample GrowelOW334metaG_FD_119756 | JGI IMG/M metagenome (GOLD analysis project Ga0172379, IMG submission 119756) | Groundwater microbial communities from an aquifer near a municipal landfill in Southern Ontario, Canada - Groundwater well OW334 metaG | ecosystem: Environmental > Aquatic > Deep... | reverse complement strand
TCAAAGAAGGTAGAACCATTGACTTCGAGGTTGCCTGATATTAAAAGGTCATTGGAAGCAGAGAGAGAATGACCGGTGGTATCGGTGCCGAATCTACTGTAGGAGACGGTGGCTCCGGCATTGGCTACTTGGAGAGAACCCATGGAGAGAAGATTAGAAGCGGAAGCAGTGCCTATTACTTCGAATCTAGTGGTGGGGGTGGTGGTGCCTATGCCGACGTTGCCCGAAGATACGATGACGTTTCCCGTCCCTCCACCTGAAATGGCATCTGGACGCAAATAGATATCGTCCTGTGCGTCAACATATAGATTACCAGTGCTCTCTTGCCACAAACGCGCGTATTCTGTGTTTGCGACGCGAAGACTCAGGCCCGCATAATTATTGGCACCGTCAGCGATTATTGCGGGAGTTGCAGCGGTAGGTTGATACACATGCAAAGCGGTTGCAGGCCCCGTCGTCCCAATCCCCACATTGCCCGATGCGGTGATTTTGCCATTAGGGAAGGAGAAGCCTTTGGATAAGTCTAGGGAACCGGCAAAAGAGTTAGAGCCTGTGTAGGTAGATATTGTTGCTCCGGTTAAATCGAAGTTGCCGGATAAGGAAGCGCCTGAATCAGAGAGGCTTAGTCTTTGAGTGCCATTGGTGGTAAAGCCGAGTTGGTTATCTCCGACTCTGAATAAGCCTGTATCTAAGTCATTAGTGAAGGTTAATGAGGGATTAGGGGCAGTACCGTCAGCTAGTTGAAGAGTACCTCCGACTTCGAAGTTACCTGAGGTAGAAGCATTGTTGTAGGATATGGCTCCGGCATAGAGGGTACCGTCTACGAAGAGGTCTGTGTCTACTTCGAGGTTACCTGAGATAAGGAGGCTATCTGATGATGAGAGACTATGGGATGTAGATCCTACTCCGAATCTACTGTATGAGACGGTAGCTCCAGCATTAGCTACTTGGAGAGAACCCATGGAGAGAAGATTAGATGCAGAGGCGGTACCTATTACTTCGAACTTAGTGGTAGGGGTGGTGGTGTTGATGCCGACGTTGCCGGTGGTTGTGATTCTAACCGCTTCTCCTCCACCGGGAACCATAGAAATGTATCCGGCATTACCAGCTTTTAAGTTAATGGAATTAATAATCGCCGTTCCCGATTGACCTATATCTAAATCGCCGGAACCAGTTCCACTAATACCAATAAGTTTTCTTAAATAATTTTGGTTGGCATCAGATGTCTGCGCATATATATAACTTCCGTATGGCATAATAAAAGATGCGTCTGTGACTGTATCGGGGGTTGAGCCAGGAGCGATGTATGAACCAGCTCTTGAGCGAACAACTCCGACTGCATCTAATTTTGCATTAGGCACCGTCGTCCCGATCCCGACGTTGCCGGTGCTATCTATCCGCATTCTTTCTGCTCCAGTATTTGAAGTAACAGGATTTGTAATAAATCGTATAGCGCTTCCACCGTTTACACCATCTGCGTCCCCAATTACCGAAACATCTAAAATACGAGTATAAGGCGCTCCAGCAATTGTGTAAGAGTCCAGTGTCGCCTTAGCCGTAGTGTTCCAAGTTTTAAGAGATACGCCTGCCCCAGATATGCCAAGCGATAATTGACCTACCGGTGCCGTCGTCCCAATACCGACATATCCATTAGAGGCAATGGTCATGAGGGAGGTAGGAGTAGTACCATTCATGAATTCTAGTCTGTCACTTGCTCCTGATGAACGGATGGTGAATTTACCATCATCATTAGATGCAGTGGAAGAACGGAGGACTAGATCTATGTTACCTGAAGATGAGGCGAGGATGTTACCTGCTACGTCTAGCTTAGAGTCAGGGGTAGTGTTGCCTATGCCGACGTTGCCGGTGGTTGTGATTACCATCCTCTCATTTGTGGGAAGCGTTACGGTATCTCCAATAGTACTGCCCGAATAGAATCGAAGATTTGCCGTACCTGCCATGAGCAAATCATTTGTGTTCGTGTTTATCGACATAGTCGCCTCGGTTACACTGCTACCATCCAAGAAGGCAATTCCATTGTTAATTGAACCGGTTGGAGTCTTTATTGATAATTTTCTTGTCGGCGACGTCGTCCCAATACCGACGTTGGAACCAAAATATGTCAATCCCGATATGGACGCTCCGCCCGCAACTTCAAATTTTGTTTCCAATGAATCGGTGCCAATTCCGACATTCGTCCCATTATCATATAAAACAGAACTACCAAGGGTATTTGTTCCAGTCCACTTGGTTACATAATTTGTGACACCAGAACCGGCGGGCAAGACGGCTCCGTCAACAAATAACGATGAGAAGGAAGCGACACCGACAACCTCAAGTTTGGTCTCCGGTGCATTAGTGCCTATGCCAAGGTTTCCATTGAAATAATTAGTCGAATCACCGACTTGCGTAAAATTGGAAGCTCGCAGACCTTTGGAAATATCTAAGCTACCCGAGAAACTATTTGATCCGGCTGACAGGCCGGATATCGTACCTGTCAATGTTTGATTGCCTTGAACTGTGAAGTTACCGCCAATAGATGCATAACCATCGACTTCGAAATTAGTCGAGACAGATGCAATCGTTAGAGAGGCTAAACCCGTCACAGATAAGGTTCCTCCGATATCGACATTATCAGATACGTCAAAGTTACCCGACAACGACGCGCCAGAATTACCTATGCCGAATCGCTGAATGCCATTAGTAGTGAACCCTAAATTGTTTGCACCGATTCTGAATAAGCCGGTATCCATGTCATTGGTAAATGTGTAACTCGGGTTGCCGGCAGTGCCGTTGGAAGCTTTAATTATCCCACCGACCTGAAAATTATTCCCAACCGAGGCAGTATTATAAATTATTGAATCAGCACTCAAGATACCCGTCACTTCGAGGTTGCCGGAGACTGATGCACCGCCATTCAACCATGTGCCACCAGTTACTTCAAAACCACCACCAACCGAAGCATTACCTCCTAGCAAAGAAAAATTATTAACAGTTAAATTATTTGTATATACATCCGAGATTGAGGCCGTGCCGACAACTTCCAATTTCGTTTCCGGCGTTGAGGTGCCAATGCCCACACTCTTGCTAGCAGTATTAATATAGAGCGTGTCGCCGAAGTTAATACTTCCCGTAGCAGTTAAACTTAAAAAGTTTCCGGTAGTTCCGTAGACAGTATCCCAACGACTGGAGCTTGAACCTAAATCATACGAGCCCGAAGGTATCAAATCCGAGATGATTCTCCCAGTAGAGAAGGTATCACCAACAACTAGATCTCCGCCAATACGAGTATCGCCAATCTTATCAATTGAGAAATATTTGGAATAAACTTCAAACGTAGAATTACTGGCATTGTTCTTATCTCCAAATGATGCGCTTTTACCAACACCGAGATTCTGAAACGATCCGCTTCTTGACCAGACACCACCCTCAACGAAAGCCATTCCACTGACATTTAACCCGCCAACACTGATTGTCTTGGGTGTCGAACTACCATTGCCAACTACAAAATCTAAATTAATCTGATCGCGACTAATACCATTTAGATATTCAGCGTTTAGATTATTTATCATTTGCTTATTATTAATCGTGATCGTCCCCTTCTCTAAATTCAAATTTCCTTGAGTCAATGTCACATCCTTTCCAAATGTTGCCTCAGAGAACACGCCAAGCTTGCCATAGACATTCAGCGAATCCATTAATTTCGTTGCACCCTTCACAGTCAGCGTCTTACCAACCTCAACATTACCCTCCAATAACACATCTTCATAAGTTACATTTCCATTCTTCGTTACAAATGCCAATGTAAAATCCTTGGAATCGAGATTATCGAAATAATCAGCATTTAAATTATCAACCTTTGTCATTGAGTCGACGACAATCGGCGCAACGCCATCGGGGGCGTGACTGCGAAGTTGGCCTTCGGTTTCAATGTGACCGAATATAGATATATTACCAGCCTTATCTAAAACAAGGACTTCGTTTGCATGCGTACCCGCAAAATGCCCTCCTAAAGTTTCTGCATCCTTAAAGACTTTCCGCACGGCCTGAGTTAAATCGTCCATCGCGCCAAAGCTGAAACCGCCAACAATCATGAATAACGTAACAATGGCCGTTATCATAACGGCCATTAATCTAACAGGGTGTTGGATTAATTGCTTCGACGCAAGATTGAGTTTTTTCGCTCTGTGCGATAAGCTCTGAGATTCGATGCTGATGAACTCCTTTTCATCATTCGACAATCCGTTACGCTCAATTATGCGTTCAATAATCTGAGGTTGTTGAGGGACATTTTTTGCCTCGGATATCTTGGGAATACTAACCGCAATCGTCTCAGCAAATGCAGTCAATGAATCAGTTAAACGATCCAGCTTCGACATAACTTTCTCACCATTGGGATCAGCCTGAACAACAGTGCGCTCAACAACATGCGGTGTATTATTTATCTCGGGTTTATCCGCCTTAATCTCCGGCTGAGAAATAATATTTTGATTAATCTTAGCTGGCTCCGTGCGATTAAATAACTGCGGATTTAATGCTTCAAATTCCTCGAATAATTTCGAATGGCCTTCATGCGCATTATCTGTTTGCGCGATTGCTTCTTCATCTTCGGGAGTAAGCGATGCTGCCAATGTTGCACGAATGCTAGGATTAAATGAGCTTATCGCATTTTTAGGAAACGAAACAAGGACACTTTGTTTTTTTAGATAGTCATCGAGATACTCACGCGTTGTAAACCAATTACGGCCGATTTTTTTACATCTCAATCTGCCTTTTCTTGCGAGTAAACTTAAATACTCCTGAGAGTACGGACAAAACCTAGTCGCTTCGTCTAATGAAATGTATTTAATATTTTGAGACAATTTCAGATTATTTTCGACTATGTTTACGGATGCAAATTTGATATAATTTAATCAGCTAAAATCCATCGGCAAAATGAGTTTTTAGCAAAGGCATTCCTCGCACCCCGACGACAATCGTCGGGGTGCGGCTTTATAGTTTGGACCTTCTTAAACTTTTAATCTGGATCTAACATATATCGTTAAATCCGATACGATATCGGATGGCAAATTCGATACGATTTAATAGGTCACATTTCAAGCTACTTAATATCGGATTCACTAACACATTAATTTTAGCATCCGATATATATTTTTTGTTGATAACTGGTCACATTCATGGCTAATAAGTTATTCGATATTTAATAACGCAGAACATAATTATGAATTTAGCTGATGTTATCAACATTGACGCTATGCCTTGAACTAACATACAATGATATTGCTATACCTTAATAGGCCTTAATAGTTATAACCACCTAGACATTACTAATGAGACCGATCGCGGTCGGTATAATATATACTAATGTTCGCACCAATATTACACATCAATTATTAATAACGTAAAATGCCAAAGAAATATCTATCAGTTAGAGAGGTAGCTCAATTAATGGGTGTTGCGCCCTTGACGATACGTAACTGGGACGCGAAGGGGAAGCTCATCGCATATAGGCACCCTGTGAATAACTATAGACTCTATAAAATTGAGGATGTAGAAATTCTTCTACGAGGTATAGAACAGAGTCGCGAAAAATCAAAGAAATTAAAAATTGATATCTACTAAAATATCGCCCATCGGGCGATATTTTAGTAACAATAATTAATTCCATTGACTATTCCAATCACGGTGATAATATGACCGCAGTCGTTTACGAGAAATCGATGCTAGTTCAGACGATGCGTTATTTGAAAACATATCCCGACATAGCAATTCTCATTATTATCGGAATTATAAATTTATTTTTTGCGGGCTCACTATTATCACAATGCATTCTTCTTAGTTTAGCATTTGTACAGAATGTCAGTTTCACATTGGTAAGCAGGGCTAGAAATCGAAATAATTTTAATTTCCACTTAATTGCTGCAATATTTTCTAACGGCGTATGGTTTGCAACCTTTAAATATTTAGTGATTGATAAAGGAATGACTGTTTCAATGTTCATTCCCTATACCGTTGGAACAGTATTGGGTAGTCTCTCCGGATCCGTGATTTCTATGTACATTGAGAAACTACTGGGAGCTACGAGCGATGTTATAGATAAGACAACAATCAAATTGAAATTTTCCGATGATGGCAGAATCCATGTCTATGATTATGAAAAGAACAAGGTTGGCATATTGAAGCTTGAATAGTCCCCGATCATTTCATTCTCGCTTTTTAAATAAGTATCCAGCTGCGAAACGCAATTGGATAAATCCTTGCAACCAATCGCTCTGCTCTTGGACAAGGATTTAAAAACCCCGCTACGCGGGGTTATATTTTAGGCGGGGTTCGGCAATAACTCATCCCAGTTAAATTGTCGCTTACCGTCTCTGAAATACTTATTTAATTGGTCTAATCTTATTGACCGATGTAATACTGGACCGGCATCCGGGCCATTGATTGGTAATCCAACGAATGATACGCCCGAATTATTTGGTGGAAATCCATTCTCACCATACTGGTCAGTGTGGGTTCCCGCACCACCCATCACGAATATCGTCTTACTCCCAGAATGGATATGCCCATGGAAGTGCTTGTCGCCATATATCTTAACGGTAACACGTCCTGAACTAATTATCGATGAATTTCCTCTTTGCTGATCGTTTCTTTCGGCACCCAATAACGGATCATTCCAGCTGGACATTCTCGGCGGAGTTGAGCTAAGAGCAATCCCCCATTCATACCCGCTTGGTATTTGTATTGTACCCCATCCAAAGAACTGATTGCTGTAAAGCGGTGCCCTAACCATAGATTCAACAAACACTCGATTGCTTTGCCACCGTGGCTCCTGAAGTAATACGGCCTTCAAATATTGGGCAAATATTATACCCTCGGTCGTATTAGTGTCTATCGTTCTTTCAAAGTGATTTCCAGTTCCAAAGCAAATGCATCCAATATCTCTATTATCGAATGCGACATTACGTTGAAATTGGCTGACGCCACGAACGATTAACCTCGAGCTTTGAGCACGGGCGAGAACTGCACTATAAACATCAGCGCTTGGCGCGATATGGCTGTTAAAGACTGCTAGAATTTGATTCTGAAGATAATCCAGCCCCCTGAGATTGAATTGATTAATTGTATATTTCCGCATCTCCTTCATGAGACGCATGGCTTCTTGAAAATCTCCCTTACCGTCGGCCTCAGTAATAAGTGCCTGCAATTTATCAGAAATCATCGTGATATCCTGTTCATGCGGGCTAGGATTCTTATGGGTGCCAAAGTGATTACCCTGACTAAAATCATCGTTAACTGAAGTGAGTGATATGGGCATATTAGGACCAACCAGCCCACCTTCACGCATCATTTGGAATGCCGCCTCGGCAACCCCAAGGAATACATTTTTCTCCGCATCCCAGATAAAAATCTTCGAACGCGAACCCCAGTGAGGATCGGTTTGAATCATTATCCAAATATACGATGTGTTTCGATAAGGTGTAACCAACACATTTGCTGAATCAATCTTCGGATTTATGGCACCTATTGAATTAAATTCGGGATATACATAACCATCAACATATCTTAATCTTAGCATCCCCGGCTCAAACTGCGACTTCGATATTAAAGAATGCATAGGATGTGCCGGCGAAATAACGTTTTGAAGTACCTTTCTAAGGAAAACACCGTCTACGGCCACCGGTGCCGTCATTATCTGCACAGTATCGCTGTCAATCGTACCCGACAACTGTCTTACGGTATAACGATAATTCAATGAATAAGGATGACAAATAACTGTAACTGGTGGTAGCATTCCATCGATAATCATCGGACCAGATTTGCTAACAAAGTCGCTTAACAAAGTATCGGTTATTCTTTTGTGACCCGACATTACAAACCATATAATCTGATCACCAATTTTTACATATGCTGAGCCCATACCGATGACCTTAGAATTTGGTATAACACTCTCGATTTTCTTAACAACTAAACTTGTAACGATTCTCGCATATTTTACTCGATGCTCGTCGGCTGTATTGCTGACGATAACTCGCTGAGCCTCCCTCTGCAATGATTGGAGCTTTTTGTTAAGCTTATTGAGTTTAAACGCTGCTTTTTTATCCGGAAAATCATCTTTCTCTTCTTTTCGAATTATCTGGCTAATAACTCTTATTTCAGCCAGTACCTTGCGCAATTCAACCGCCGCAAAGTATCTAATTTCTTCATAGGCCGCTCGATCAATTAAGTCCTCTTCATTCTTCCCAAGAACAATTAATACCTCGCCGGAAAATTTGGGTTTTCCGTCTTTCATGTGCGTAACCTTGCTCCAGCCAGCCATTACACTCTCGAATTTTTCGGCAACAGTTTGGTATATAACACGGTCTAAGGATTTTCCTTTGAGTATTTCCTTGGCTCGTTCCCTGTAGTCAGGATCAAGCACGCCAAGATCTATATCGATACCGGATATAAATGCCCTGCGAATGAAATGCGGGCCCATCGAAGCTTTTTGCGTATCAAGATCGATGATATTGGTCAGCACGACCGCCCTATCTTGATTCTTCTCAGCATATGATAATGTACGCCTTGTCGTGTTATCGCTGATTACCTTAGGAAATGCCAATCCCAAATCTGCACCGTTGATATGCCCGATTGTCCCGATCGTGGCTCCTTCCGCCAATAATATAGGATAAGGATTATCAATACTGGTCCTAGGAAGCTCATATGTTTCGTCATCTATTGTTGCATTGCCGAGATTAAGACGCCCATGACCCGGTATAAACGTAACGGGTTTCTTTTTTATGGATACTCCGGATAATGATTTAGCCCGCTTACGAACAATCTCAAGCGGTATATTCGTATGATATGTTGCGAATGTCTCCGGGCTCAGTCCATCTTTTATTGATTTGACCAACAATTGATACATTTCATCAGACCAAATCAACTGTTCAATTCTATTCTGGAAGTCATCTCTAGTGAATGAATCACGCGATGATTCTGGAAGTTTTGCCCTCACGCTCCTATATGTTCGGCCAATACCAAGCCCAGCAAGGTCGCCAGTTTCAATATATGACTTAAGAATTGCATCTAGCGCATCCTTTGTCATGCCGAGTGGCAAACGGCTTAAACCTTCATTTGAGCCGAAGTTCCTAATCATTTTTTCAGAGACACCAAATTCTTTGGCAATTTCTTTAATCGGAATTGCTGGATCAGTGTACATGACTTTAAGCTTGGCTAATTTGTCGGCATCAAGTCTCGACGTCCAATACCGACCCGAGATAGAATCTCCCACATTCCGTTGATTAGATTTTCGCAGAAAATTATCAATTCGATTCCATCCTAATGCTTTTAATTCAGGATCATCTTCAATTGATAATTTCAGCTTATCTGGATCGTGCTTTAATCTATTCCACAAATCAATTATCTTCTTACGTAGATATGGAGAAGAACGAAGCGATGCAAGTTTTTCCATACAAACCTCTTTGTCAAAATACTGCCACAATAGTAACAAATAAAAACGAAAATACCACCTTGACGTGGATATCTTTTTGTTGGTTATTGATCGGCCACCTGGAACGAATAAAGAGTGCCACATGGCACTCTTTATTCGTTTAGCGGGGGCACTAGGAATCGAACCCAGATCGACGGTTTTGGAGACCGTTGTCCTACCGTTGAACGATGCCCCCAATAACCACAATACTATGCGGTTATTTTTACTTCTTTATGAGGCGTGTGCTTTCTGCACCATTTACAGAATTTCTTGAATTCTAATTTTCGTTCGACTTTCTTCTTATTTCTGTTGGTGTAATGGTTTGATCTTTTGCACACACTACACTTCATTTTTATTAAATTATCTTGTGACATATTCTGTTAGTTGTTAGTTACTGAGCCGGAGGAGAGAATCGGACTCTCGGCCTCTTTCTTACCAAGAAAGCGTTCTACCACTGAACTACTCCGGCTGATGAAGACTGACTGTGGGGGCGGTAGGATACTGCTTCGGCTCTCGTTGTGCCGTCGCACTCCTCGGCCTAGCCACCGCCTCGCATCGACGTCTACTGACGTCGATATGCTCCGGCGTGCTCATCCTAGCGCAAATGCCACTGGCATTTGCTCCGCATCATTAAACTGACTGTGGGGGCGGTAGGATTCGCACCTACGTAGGCCGAAGCCGGCAGATTTACAGTCTGCTGTGATTGACTACTCCACCACACCCCCTTATATTAATTTTCAATTTCTTCATAGTTACGACCCATCTCCCTGCTTGAGCCGACCCCGAGACTTGAACTCGGAACCTTCGCTTTACAAAAGCGTTGCTCTACCGTTGAGCTAGGTCGGCGTTGGTACCAATCTTCTCGTGTGCCTTCTTAAGCTTTTCGGCATATGCCTCATTATCAGCATCCAATTTTATACATGTCTCGTATGAATTTTTAGCATCCTCATAATGATCGAGTCTCATATATAAATCTCCGAGTGACAGATACAGCATAGCATCCTTGGGATTTTTCGATATCTCAACTATTAATCTCTGTTCTTCTCTTTTTAACATCTCCGTGGCATCATATAATTCTTCTATTTTCGGAGCGGATTCTCCGGCAATCTTTTCTTGTGCTTCTATTGATTTGGCCTGTTCTTTAGTGTGCGCGTGTCTCACCCTTTTTATCATTGAGTCAGAAATTCGATCGACTTTGAGTGAAATCATTCTTAATTTTCTAAGCATCTTCTCTGTTTCAGAAAGCCATAATTTCTTATATTCGCTGACATCTATGCCCCTGTACTTAGCCTTAACTTCAGGAAAATACAATTCTAGTAAATGTATGTCCTTATGAGCTTCGTCGGGAGTCAGTTTCTTTAAGAATTCGAACTTACGCCAAATTACAAATCCAATTCCAACGATAGACAAAACTATAAATGTGGCTGGTATTATTATATACATCCCGATGACTTAAAGTTCAAATATTACAAACTTTCCAATCTGGATATTTTCGCCTGTCTTGGCGATTACCTTGTTAATCAGGTCGCGGACCTTGAGAGTCGGATCTTTCACAAACTCCTGCTCCATCAATTCTTCATTGGTAGCCGGCTTCATGGATATTACATGCATAGCCAGGTCACGCGCCAAGGTTTTGAAATCGTCATTACGCGCAACAAAGTCAGTCTCACAGAGTACTTCAACCATTACACCTTTCTTACCGGTACCGTGAATGTAGGCCGACACAAGACCCTCTTTCACTTGCCTTGCCGATTTCTTCTCAGCCATGGATGCGCCTAAAGCGTTCAATATCTCCATCGCTTTGGCATCATCCCCCCCGGACTGATCGACGGCCTTTTTTATTTCACCAAAAGATAATCCGGTCGATTCTCTTATTTCTTTAATCTTATTTATATCCATATTAGATATTTTGCACTACCTCTTTTTTAATGGAATTCACGATTAGGTCAACAGATTTTTTGGAACGATCATTCGCCGGAATAACGTAATCAATTGATTCAGGGTCAGAGTCAGTATTTGAAATTCCGACAATCTTCACGCCCATCTTCTTGCCTTCCGCAACTGGCAAAGAACTTTCCTTCAGAGACGACACAAACAATACTTCGGGCATCTTTGATAATTTCTTAAGCCCGTCGAACTTCTTCTTCATTTTATCTAACTCCCTCATGAACAGCAATCTTTCCTTCTTGGTATATTTCTCAAATGCCTCAGTAGTAACTAACTTCTCCATTTCTTCAAGTCTTTTTACTCTCGAATTTATAATTTTGAAATTGGTCAGCGTGCCACCCAGCCATCTATCTAAGACGTAGGGCATACCCAACGAATCTGCCAAATCTTTTACGGATTCGACGGATTGCTTGGTGACGGCCACAAACAAAATTATACCACCTTCCTTGATGACTTTCTTCAGATATTCCACGGTAAACATGAGTTGGGCTTGCGTTTTGAGTAAATCAATAATACAAATGCCATCTCTCACACTGTAGACGTATCGACCCATATTTGGGTCAAAGACTGTTTTCTTTCGACCGAAGTGCATGCCTGCCTTGAGCATTTCCTCATAAGGCAGAAGTTCTGCGTTTATTTCAGACATTATGGTTATGCGCTTACGATATGCAAGTGGATCTAGCTAGGCTGATCCGCTTTAACCTTTGCGCTCGTGCTTAGTTAATATGCCCTCTTGGGCACTAACAATATATCAAATTCGGGCTTCTTTGGCAAACTCGCTCCGCCATCTCTAATTATCCTCGCGGTTCTCGTCTTTCTAAATCAATTCGAATATAGATTGTATTAATATAACCAAAACAACAGGTAACCCTCGCACTATTAATTATCACATTAATGTATTGCCCTCGACCTACT
>Ga0172379_10009080_pt1 | contig 12332 bp, 13 predicted proteins | sample GrowelOW334metaG_FD_119756 | JGI IMG/M metagenome (GOLD analysis project Ga0172379, IMG submission 119756) | Groundwater microbial communities from an aquifer near a municipal landfill in Southern Ontario, Canada - Groundwater well OW334 metaG | ecosystem: Environmental > Aquatic > Deep... | reverse complement strand
TGATTTAACCAGAGGGGCTAAATCATCATTGTATTTCAGCCCTTTGGCACTAGCGGAATCGCTGTAGCCCAATGCGGAGACTTGGTATTTGTCTACAAGGTTGGGGTTTTGGAGTTCGTTGAAGGCTACTTTTTTGTTTTCTAGGGTTACGGCTACACGTTGCGGTTTGTATTCTGTTTCACTGAGGGTGGCTTGATATTGTTTTGAACCATTCGCTATTTTTATGGACTCAAAAACAAAAGTGTCATTTTTAACATTAACTTCAACCATTGATTTATATTCAGTTAATCTCCTTGAGAGTTCTCTTGCTTCATTACGATCTTTGATGGTAATAGCAATTTTTTTCTTCCATTCCGCATTACTCATTGAAATGCTTACAAACATTGTATCTGTTTCAGGGTCATATACTGAATTTGTAATGATTGGCACTCCCATCACTTCGCTAAAAGCTTGGAGCAAAAATTCTTTCTTTTTTGCTTCAGCATTAGCTTGTAACTTTTCCAATTCACGGTTACGTACTTCAACTTTTATTCTGTACCCTTCTTGAAGATTAGCTATCTCGGTTTCACGGGTGGACGTTTCATTTTTTACGCGAAGTGCAAATTCGGCTTTACTTTCAAAATCATCTTTTACGAGATTGAGAGGTGCAGGAAGTGTTGGCATAGGGACAATTGGGATGGAAAGATAAGTATTAAGTTTTTTTTGGGTTATTTTTTGGATATCGACGAAAGGAGTTTTAGAAAGTTCTCTATTGTCACGAACACAACGCACATAATAATTACTGTCCTTAGTATTTGTAGAATCATACCCGTCATAGAAATAGACATACCATCCACTATTATAATCAACATCATTAGATGACCAATAGCCTTCATCCTCCGTATTTCTTAAATATTGTTTCTTAAGATAGAGAGTTTTGAGAGTTTCAATATTTGGAAGTTTCCAATTATTGTATCCTCCGAAAGAAAGATTTTTACAATAATCCATTGCACCGTTCCAGCTTCTTTTCACTGTTTTGGCATCGCTGTTATCTTGCCATATTAGTTTCGTATCAGTATCGAGGACGACTTCTTTATCATTGAGATGCACCATCTCAGCATTGGCAAAAGCTGTGATGAGAGTTAGGGCTAGGAGGGCTTTTTTCATAAAGGGGTGCCTTTTTTTTGAGACTGGATTAGATAAACTTTTACTTATTTTACTCGTTTGATTTGAGCGATACTTTATCATAATATTACCCATTAAGAGAAAAAAGCTAGGAAGCAATTCAAAAAAATGATATTATTATGATAAAAAAATTATATTCCAGCATGAAACAACCGTGGGATATACGTAATTTTAAGCCACATTTTTGACGGAGATGATATAATCTGTTATAGAGTATTTATAATAGTAGTAGATAAGGTAAAGAGTATGAATACAAAAGAGACTCTAATTATTATGCATCTTAAAAAAACTCTATTGTCCACAGGTACTTTTGAAAAAAAGTTTACTATTATTTACGAAGTTACTAGCGTATTGATGAAACATATTTTTTTCACAAAGAAGGAAAGACTCCCAAAATCTCTTTTATACGCCTGTGTAGTTCATATTATAGGCGTGATGCGGATGTCAAATAGTGCCATGCGTCCTCTTTTACTTATGATGAGAAAAGAATATACGATACATAGCCACTCGGTTAATGTGGCATTTATGGCTTCCTTAATGGGGAAAGAGATGGACTATGCGCATGAACAATTGATTGAACTGACATATGCGGCTTTATTGCATGATATTGGAACTATTCGCTTGGAGAACAGCCTTCTGGAAAAAACTAGCAGTTTAAGTCATGATGAGTTTGAATTGATAAAATATCATACGGAATATGGCTATTCCATTTTAAAACAAAACGGTATTCGGAATTTCACTATTTTAAGTGCTGTCCTTTTGCATCATGAAAAACTTGACGGATCAGGCTATCCAAAAGGGTTTTATGGCAATAAGATACCAAGCCTTGCTCAGATTATAGGAGTAATTGACATCTTCAATGCGTTAGTATCCAAGCGCACATTTCGGGAGAGTTATACAAGCTATGATGCTCTTATGATTATGAAGCATGAGATGGATCATCAAATTGATCATCGCATAGTTGATCTTTTGATTACGATGCTAGCTTGCTGTAAACAAGCGCATACTCAAGTAATTTAGAAAGGTATAAATTAAGCCCTCTTTGATGCTTGAAAATCTGAATATAGAAAATTAAAATTCCACCTTATTTCTACCACTTTCCGAATCTTTTATTTGCGCTAAAAAAGCTAGGAATCAATTCAAAAAAATGATATTATTGTGATAATTATACTTCAAGGAGCAGGGGATGTTGAAATCATTTATTCTAATATGTGTAGCAGTGGTAGCTTTGTGGGGTGGAACGATTCAAAATGACGATCAGTTTAAAGTGGCAGTTTCGTCGATGGGCTCAGATAATAAGCTGGTGCTGATGATCTATACAACCGACGATTGTCCCGAATGTGCCTATATGAAGCAAAAAGTGTTTCATGATAAAGCGGTGGAACCGTATTTAAGCCATAATTTCGTGGTGATTGAAAAAAATGTTCATAAAAGTAAACTTCCTGATGGGTACGATTTTTTCGGGATTCCGACGATGTTTTTTATTGATAAAACGGGAAATAAAAAAGAGACGCTTGTTGGAAGTAAACGTTCTCAACCATTTTTGGCTGAACTTCGTCGTATTCGAGGGATGAAATGAGAGGATTCCTTTTGTCCCTTTTAGTGGGTGTTTCGCTGAGTGCGTACAATACAGATGATCTTAAAAAAGCGATGGAGGATAAGGAGTGTATCGGGTGTGATCTTCGGGGGGCTAACCTTAGTAAAATGGATTTTAGCGGTGGCGATTTTCACGGGAGTGATCTTAGTGGTGCCTCTTTACAGGAGAGTCTCTTTGAGATGGTCGATTTTAACGACTGCAATCTCAGCGGTGCGAACGCTCAAAAAGCCCTTTTTTGGAAAGGGACGATGAAACGCTCCGATCTGACCCATATCCATGCACGAGGGGCAAACTTCAAGGGGGCGCATTTGGAACAGAGCAATTTGAGTTTTGCGGATCTTCGTGAGACGAAGAGCTGGAAAGCTAATTTTACCGATGCACTTTTATTTAAAACCGATTTTACCAATGCGGAGCTTGGGGATTCACAATTTATCCGCAACGATCTACGGACAGTCAAATTCAAAAAAAGTTTGTTGTGGCAAACCCATTTTAAAGATGTTGTCATGACAAAAAAAGAATGCGCTCATGCCAAAAAAGAAGAGGCGCTTTTAGACTCAAATGTGATATGTCGTTAAGAGACCAGCAATAGTATGAATATTTGGCAATTTGATTTTCCATGGGTGTGGCTGATAGCTTTGCCGATCTTGTTCTGTCTGTACCGTTGCAAAATGGTTGCACGAGTACGAACATTTCCCCATTTGCACTTTTTTGGTAGTGTGGGTAAGTGGCGCAATAGTGAGTGGCTTTTAAAAGTTTTTGCCATACTCTTGATGGTGGGTGCGCTGGCTGCTCCTGTTGTTGTCGATTATGCCGATCCTCGTAACCGAAATGGGATTGATATTGTCCTCTCGATGGATGGGAGTGGGTCGATGAATGCGTCGGGATTTGATGTGAAGAATGAACGTCTTAGCCGTTTTGAGATTGTTCAGAAAATTGCCAGTGATTTTATTCTCGATCGGCGTGAAGATAATGTTGGAGTGGTGTTGTTCGGAGATTTTGCTTTTATCGCAACCCCTGTGACGTATGAAAAAGAGATTATTGCTCAGATGATTGGGTATCTAAGCTATGGTATGGTGGGACAAAATACCGCTATTGGAGAGGGGATAGCCCAAGGGGTACGTGCCCTTCGCGATTCAAAAGCCAAAAGCAAAGTAATTATTCTCCTCACCGACGGGGAACATAACAGTGGATCTATCTCTCCCAAAGAGGCGGTCAAAAAAGTGCAACAAAACGGCATTAAACTCTATACGATTGGGATAGGAAAAAAAGGGGAGTTTGATAACGCTCTTCTTGAGCAACTGGCGCACGATGGGGGCGGAAAGTTTTTTACCGCTACCAATGCGACTGAACTTCAAGCGGTCTATGATGAAATTGATACCTTAGAACGTTCTTCTATCAAAAGCGAAAAACAGACGTTTAAAGAGCACTATTATCAGTGGTTGATTGCAGGGGCGTTGGGAATAGTAATGCTATTGATGTGGAAACGGAGGATGGTATGACGTTGCATAATCCCCTTTGGTTGATTCTTCTGGTCATCATTCCCCTCTATAGTATCGTAGCCAAGCGTCAATCGTGGCGAATGGACGTTTCTCAAAAATGGCTAATCCTCTCTATCGTATTTATCATCGTAGCCCTTGCCCGCCCTATCATCCCTCAAAAACCGACAGCCGTTGAAGAAGTAGGGCAAGACGTGATACTAGCTCTTGATCTCTCCTACTCGATGCGAGGGACGGACGTAGCTCCCAGTCGGTTGGAAGCAGCGAAAAAGATTTTAATTCAGACGGTACGAAGTCATCCTCATGATCGCTTTGGGGTGATCGGGTTTACGACGAGTGCCATTGTTCTCTCACCCCTCACGAAAGATACCCAACTTTTGGAACATCTTTTCGGGGCATTGGATGAGACGCAGATTATTACCAAAGCGACAAGCGTGATGGGTGCATTGGAACTCTCTCGTAAAATGTCACAAGCACACCATCCTTTGTTAATTCTCCTCACCGATGGAGGGGATGAAGTTTCGTATACCAAAGAGGCTCAATTTGCTATCGATAATAATCTACGGGTGAATATCGTAATGTTGGCGTCACGCAATGGAAGCACGTTACCCGCACAAGAAGGGAATAGTCTCAAAGATGAGAATGGGCATATCGTCGTGAGTGCGCGCAATGATGCCATCAATGAAATAGCCAAGGCGACAGAGGGGAAAGTCGTTGAGGATGTGGGGGGATTACGGGATATTATCAATAAATCGCGTATTGATGATTTTGCAGGAAATACCAGTGTGAGTGACAATAAAGAGCTTTTTGTTTACCCATTGAGTATGGCGTTAATCGCATTTGTGTTGGCAATGACGACGTTAGGAGAGTCGATTTCTCGAAAAATTGTGGTTGTTTTAGCCTTTATCGGACTTTCGGCGAATGCGGGGGTATTGGATTTTACCTATTTGTATTGGGCATCGAAGCATTATCACCAAAAGAACTATGAAGAGTCAGCGAACTGGTATGGACGTGTAGAGAGTACAGAAGCGCACTATAATAGGGGAAATGCCCTTTATAAAGAGGGAAAGTATCAAGATGCGCTGACGCAATACCAACAGAGTAAATCCAATAACCCTCTCTTTAAATCGCAACTTTATTATAATATGGGCAATTGCTTCGTCCGTTTAGGTGAGTTTGAAAACGGTCGTAATGCGTTTTTGAAATCATTGACACTTCACTATACGAAAGAGGCGGATGAGAATCTCCGATTCATTGCCGAGGTGAAAGAGAAAAAATCATTGAATGTGCGCAAAGAGAAAAAAGATCAATTCTCCAAAGATGAAAATGCCCCAACAGGTGAGAAAAAAGAGTCGAAGCAAGGAGGTGGCAGTAATATGAAAAGCGATATGGCTTCAGGAGGAGGGGGAGATGAGGGGAAAAAGGTCGAAAGTGATCCGCGCCTTTCGATGTCTCAGGGAAAAGCCAAACTCAGCTCTCGTCAATATGAGCTAATCAATGCGAGGAGTGTCCATGAAACGAAGCCTTGGTAAAATAGTATTTTTATGGTTTATCAATACCACATTGGCGTGGGGAACAATGTATCAATGGAGTGTAGTTGAATCGCCAACATTATTGCATGTCAATCAAAGTGGTATGGTGCGCTATGCGTGTACGTACGATGGGAGTGCTTCGGAGTATTCGATTAAGATGCAGTTTGTGGAGAATAGCAACTACACTGCGTCGATTCTTTCTCAAGAGGATAAAATCATTCATGGAAAGCGGATGCAAACCGTTAATGTCCTTATTACCCCAAAAGTAGCAGGAGATTTTGACCTCAAGGCAAATGCTATCGTCAGTTTCACCTCTTTGGGTGCTATTGAGAATACGGTGTTGGGGCGTGATAATGTTGGGAAAAATGATGTTGTCGAAACTAAAGTTGCTTTACCTAGTGTGAAAATACATGCGGATGAAAACAGCATGGCATTGACGGGAAAGATGAGCCTTGAAGCGCACGTCGATCAAGCAAGTATTCGGGGATATGAGCCAATTCATCTTACGATCAGGGTTAAGGGCTCTGGAAATTTGGATCAATTTATCCCGTATGAACTGAACATCAGCGGTGTAAAAGTTTTCGCCCAATTGCCTCAAAAGTCGATTTCTCCCTCTTCTGTAGGGTATGAGGGGGAAATTGTCCAAGAGTTCGCCCTTGTCGCACAGGAGTCGTATACGATCCCTTCTTTTTCGTTGAGCTTTTTCGATACGGACAAAAAACAGGTTGTGACACTCCAAACCAAACCAATTGGCATTGAAGTGGGGGAGGGGTATTCGCCATCATCACTTCTTGATACGCCAAAAGTGGGTGATACTACTGCCTTAAAACAGTATGGAATGTATACGGCTTTGGTCGTTTTTGGGATTCTTTTGGGAGAGGGAATCCGACGACTTTGGAAACATCGACCACGACGAAAGAGAAAGCAGTTCTGGGACAGTGCGAAGAGTACGAAAGAGTTGATTTTGCTGTTGGCTCTTTCGGGGGATAAACGTTTTGATGAGGTGATAAGAGGATTGGAAGAGGGGACGATGAGTTTAGGGGAAGGGAAGAGGAGGTTAGAAGAAGTATAATTCGTATTTAAGATTTAAAGGCATAATATGAAAAATATATTTCTTATTTTAGGATAGATTTTGACTTTAGAAGAATTGGGTAAAGAAATAAAGCTTCTACGCAAACAAAAGAAGTGGTCACAAAGTGATTTAGAAGCGTATTCAGGTATCACAAAACGCACCCTTTCTAAAATGGAGAATGGCTTTATGGATGAGGTGGGTATCAAAAAAGTAGAAACTATTTTGAATCTGCTTGGAGCTGAATTTACCATCCGTCCTAAAGGTCGCCCAAAAACGTTAGATGAGTTACAAAATGGGAGATAAACTCAAAGTCTATACCAACAAAACACTCAGTGGTGAACTCTCCAAAGAAGAGGATAAATATATTTTTAATTATTTGAGCGATTCAAAAGATGTAGATAGTAATGGAACTGAATTCTGGTATGCAAGAGCACTGGCAAAGGTACTTGAATATAGTGATTTTAGAAACTTTATAAAGGTAATAGACAAAGCAAAAGAAGCGTGTGTAAATAGCGGTTTTGAAGTAGCAGATCACATCGTTGAAGTCAACGAGGAGATAGAACACGGAAAAGGTGCAAAAAACAGTTATCCATCTTTTGCACTCTCACGGTATGCTTGTTACCTAATCGTACAAAATGCAGATCCGAGTAAAAGAGTTGTTGCCAATGGACAAACTTATTTTGCACTTCAAACAAGAAGAGTAGAACTCCAAGACGATGAAAAGTTTGCACAGTTAAAAGAGGAAGAAAAAAGGTTATTTTTACGAAATGAGCTAAAAGAACATAACAAACAGCTAGTAGAAGCAGCTTACAATGCAGGAGTAGAGTCAAATCTTGATTTTGCAATATTTCAGAATCATGGGTATAAAGGTTTGTACGGCGGACTTGATGCCAAAGATATTCATGCGAAAAAAGGGCTAAAAAAATCTCAAAAGATTTTAGACCACATGGGGAGCACGGAACTAGCTGCCAATCTCTTTCGCGCTACACAAGCAGAGGAAAAACTCAAACGAGACAATATCAAAGGTAAAGATAAAGCCAACCAAACACACCATGAAGTGGGACAAAAAATCAGACAAACCATCAAAGAATTAGGTGGAGAGATGCCTGAAAATTTGCCAAGCTCGCAAAAGAGTGTAAAGAGCATAGAAAAAGAGCAGACAAAAATAGAGAAGAGATGAGCGAATTGTTGCCGAAATAGATTCAATCACTTTTTTTAAAGTAAAATTAAAGTCAAACAAGAGGTAAAACAATGATACAAACAATTAACGCAATACGTACCGAAATCGCCAAAGTCGTTGTCGGGCAAGAAAAAATGATCGATGGGTTATTGATCGGGTTATTGTGTGACGGTCATATTTTGATCGAGGGGATTCCGGGATTGGCGAAAACGACGACGGTAAAAGCTCTCTCGCAAACGTTGGGATTAGGATTTAAGCGGGTGCAGTTTACCCCTGATTTGTTGCCGAGCGATATTTTGGGCTCAGAGGTGTATGATCCAAAAAATAATGGATTTAAGATCAAAAAAGGGCCGATTTTTACGAATTTGCTTCTCGCCGATGAAATCAACCGTGCCCCTGCAAAAGTACAATCGGCGTTGTTGGAAGTAATGCAAGAGCATCAAGTGACACTGGGGGATGAGAGCTTTAAACTCCAGCGTCCTTTTCTCGTACTGGCGACCCAAAATCCGATCGAAAATGAGGGGGTTTATCCTCTTCCTGAAGCGCAACTGGATCGTTTTATGATGAAACTTCGAGTTGGGTATAACACGACGGAAGAGGAGCTGACGATTGCCCGTCGTATCGCGTCTGCCACGTCTGAGGAGATACACGCCGTTATTGATAGGGAGATGTTGGAAAAACTCAAAGAGAGGGTGATGGCGATTCATATTGATGAAGAGGTAGAGCGGTACATTATCGCACTGGTGCAAGCAACGCGTAATCCCCAGCAGGTTGGACTGGGTGAGATACAAAAATACATCCAATTCGGTGCAAGCCCCCGTGTAAGTATTGATCTTTTCAAAGCGTGCAAAGCGGTGGCATTTTTACGTGGGCGTGAGTTCGTCACCCCAAGCGATATACAAAGTATCCTCAAAGATAGTATGCGTCACCGTATTGTTTTAAGCTATGAAGCTGAAGCAGAGAATATTGATGTGGATACCCTCATTGAGCAGATAGTCAAAGCGGTGCCGGTACCGTAATATGAAAACCTCCCGTGAAATTCTCATCCGTGCCCGTCGTCAAATCGTAGGAGATCGTATTGGTAACAATCCTTCGATGTTTCGGGGGCAGGGGTATGATTTTATTGAACTTCGTGAATATATCAGCGGCGATGATACGCGCCATATCGACTGGAATATCACGGCAAAAATGCAACGCCCGTATGTCAAAGTGTTTCGAGAAGAGCGGGAACTCTCCATCGTCACGGTGGCGATGTTGGGAGGAGCCCTTCATTTCGGACAAGATCGGTTTAAAATCGAGAGCGTGGCGGAGACGGTAGCGTTGGTCGGGTATTCGGCGATTGGAAATGGAGATTTGTTCTCCCATTATAATTTTTCGGAAACGATGGTCGATGAGGTGCGCGGATCGAAAAAACGGTTTGCGGTGGCGGTGAGTGTGGAGAGTGTACTGCGTGCAGAGCTTATAGGGCATAAAGCCGATTATAATGCGATGGCGGCGACACTTGCAAAGCGATTAAAACGCAAATCACTGATTGTCCTTATCGGCGATTTTTTCGAGAGTCCTAATATGCGGTTATTGGCAAAAAAACACGAAGTGGTGGCGATTGTGGTGCGAGATCGGTTGGAAGAGAACCCTGAAGCGATGGGATTTAGTGCGTTAAGTGATCCTGAGAGCGGTGCGATACTGGAGGGGGATTTTAACGCTAAAAGTGTGAAACGATATGCCCAAAAAGTACGGGAGCATGATGTGGCGTTGTTTGATAGTTTTCGTACCTCTGGGATTCGAGCCGTTAAACTCTACACCGATGCAAATTCTTCGGTTGTATTACGACGATTATTTGAGGGACGTGTATGAGTCAATCGGTTGATATTCCACTGCATGATATTATGCCTCTTGTAGAGGTTCCGGATACCTCCATCTACTGGTTTAGTGCGCTGGTGATTGGTGGTTTAATTGTTGTAGCGCTTATTGTCTTCGCATGGTTAAAATACAAACGGGGTCGAAAAATCAATGAACGACACCTTCATTATGAAGCATTGAAAAATATTGATCTAAAAAATCCAAAAGCCAGTGCGTATACCATCAGCCGTGAGGGATATTTTTTTGCTCATGATAATGAGCGGACGTTAGGGACGTACCAAAATCTTTTTACACGTTTAGAACCCTATAAATACGCCCCTAGCGTTGCGAAGATTGATGAGGAGACGCTGGGATATTATCATTTGTATCTTGAGATGATTGATGTTTGAGGGGATTTACTTCGAATTTCCGAAACTTAGCTTTTTAGTATTCGTTTTTTTAGCCTGCGAAAATTTGTGCCCTCTTCGAATACCCATGCTCTATTTTCCCCATATTGAACGTTTCACGGGAGTGGGGGTCAAATCACCTGCGTGGATGTGGATCTCCAAGTGGCTGATGATTTCTTTTTTGATTGTTGCGATGATGTCCCCCGTTCGGGACATTCCGCAAACGCCATTGTTTGAAGGGTACTCTATTTTGATCGTGGTGGATAGGGTAGATGATGAGGTACGGAATAAAATAAAGAGCTTCATCGAACTACGTATACATGATAAAATCGCCCTCTACCTCCCTGAGAATATTAAAATCCCCCTTACTAATGATCATAATGCACTATTGAGTATGGTAGATCAATTGCCCGATACTTACAACTCCCCAAGCATTGATTACACCATCAAACGTTTTTTAACGAGCGAAAAATATCCGTGGATCGTTATTTTCTCCCCTCGTCCAAAAGCGTTCGTCCACTCTCTCCCTCCCCAAATTGAAAGATCAATCGTCCCTCAAAAAGGGTGGGAAAAATGGATGGCAAGTGAGGATGAAAACCATAAACCGCTCCCCATTCGATTACCTCCTCCCGAGATAGAGTATTTTTATTTTATCCCCCTCTTTTTAGCCTTTTTATCAATGATGGTCTATCTTTATGGGCGCAATCAAAAAGGGGTGGTATGAGTTTCGTCCATCCCGAATTTTTCCTTTGGATGACTCCATTCGTCCTACTCCTTTTTTATTTTTGGCTGACCCAAAAAATGCAAGAGGAACACGTTTTTACCCAAGAAGCACTGGAAAAACTCCGTGTTGAGAATCAGACAATGGGGCTCAAAGGGCGAAATCTTCTCTTTTTAACCGCGTCACTTCTCATTATTACGGCACTGGCACAACCTGTTATGCGAGGGGAACGTCTCCCCGATTCTCCCAAAACGCTGATGATTGCCTTGGATATTTCAAAACACTCTTTGGGTGAATTTAAGGCGATGAAGCAGAATTCAATACGGCTTATCAATAGTACAGAAGGGGAAGTGGAACTCATCGCTTTCAACGAAAAGGTGTACCGTATCGCTCCACGAAGTGAAGATAAAATAATACTCAAAGAACTGATTACCAATCTCTCCCCCAGTGTGATGAATTCGTCAATCGCAGATGAAAAGAGTATGCGCAAGCGATGTACCTCTTCGGTGATTCTTGTTGTTTCAGGAGAGAAGATTACGCGTGACAGCGTGAATGAGAAGAGTGAGAAATGGGAGAAAATTCCGCTGTTTTATGCCCCTTTAGGATTAGCGATATTGTTGATTGCCCTTGCCCTCTCCTCTATGTCTAAACGTCAAAGTGTTTCACTAGCAATGTTAGCTCTACTTTTCGTAGGAGAGAAGAATTTGAATGCAGGGGTATTGGATTTTAGAATTCTAAATAATGCGTATAAAGCATACGAGGCAAAAGAGTACGCTAAAAGTGCAAAGTTCTTCCAAGAGTATCAACACCTTCATGATAGCCCCCAAGTGCGTTACAACTATGCTAATGCTCTTTTTAAAGCAGGTGATTATGAAAAAGCTCAGTATTGGTATGAACGTGTTAATGCAACCGATGAAAAATTAGTGAAGTGGGTAGCGTTTAATCGAAAAAAACTGCCCATAAAAGAGACAGTAACATCTCAAAAATTAGCGGATCAGCACGTCAGGATTAGGGTAAAGCGAGCGGATACAAGAGTCAATAAGAGTATTCAAGCAGGGGAAAGTACTGTACTGTTTGCGTATTAAGTAAAAATCTCCGAAAGCTTATTCGCATCTTTCATCTCTTTGTGTAATCGAGTGTAATCTTTTTCGTTTAACGCTTTTTTAAAAGTAGCCAGTTCCTCTTCAAACAGTTCTATCGCCTGAAGAACATTATCACGGTTTTGTCGGAAAATATCTTCCCACATCGAGGGGGAACTTTTGGCAAGACGGCTCATAGAACGAAATCCCCCAGCGGCTAAGGTGAGGATATTTTCTTTTTCTTC
>Ga0172379_10009079_pt1 | contig 12336 bp, 9 predicted proteins | sample GrowelOW334metaG_FD_119756 | JGI IMG/M metagenome (GOLD analysis project Ga0172379, IMG submission 119756) | Groundwater microbial communities from an aquifer near a municipal landfill in Southern Ontario, Canada - Groundwater well OW334 metaG | ecosystem: Environmental > Aquatic > Deep... | reverse complement strand
TGTGACAGGTGTTTCGGTATTTGCTGCATTTGTGGTTCCGGTTCCTGAAGGCTGTTCCTGGGTTAATGTTTCATCGGGTACCGGAATATTTTCGGCCACCACCTCAATCACACGTTCCGTTTGCGGGTATTCAATTTCGAACACCTTTTTTTTACTTGCTCCCGCGGGATACCTAGCCATATAAGCGACAGTCCCGTCACCGGAAGGCACGTAGAAAATATCATCGGCAGCTGTATTGATGGGGTATCCCAGGTTTTGCGGCTCCGACCAGCTTCCATTTTCATTCATCACTGATTTAAAAATATCATAACCTCCCATGCTGTTGTGGGCTTCGGAGGCAAAATACAGCGTTTGCCCATCTTCTGCCAAAAAAGGTGTTTCTTCTTCAAACTCGGTGTTGATAACATTGCCAAGGTTCTCAGGTACACCCCATCTGCCTTTGCTGTCCATGAGGCATTTATAAATATCTTTTCCACCGATTCCTCCGGGACGGTCGCTTACAAAGTACAAAACGGTACCATCTTTTGTTAAACTGCCATGGGTTTCGTTGAATTTGGAACTGATTTGTTTGGGGAACCGTTGCATGGGAGCCCATCCCGAACCTTCTTTGGTGGAAAAATAAAGATTCCCGTTTCCGTAATCATCGCCATACAAGATAAGCATATCACCTTTGTAGGACATGCTTGAGGTGGAAAAATAGCCGTCGGATGCCAGATCTTGCGAGATATCTTTAGGCCGTTTCCATTCATGACCATCGGAGGTGGAATAATAAATAATTTCAAAAAAACCGTCGCCAGCCGAATTGTCTTTAATTTCCTGATAAGCCGTAAAAGCCATAGTTTTACCGTCGCCTGAAATTGCAGGAAAGTAATTTTCGCCCTCTTCTTTAAAAGGTATTTCGGTTTCGATAAAATGAATGGGACTGGCCATCATGTTTTTCGCGGTTTCGCACGATTTTATCTGGAGATTAACAAAATCGATGAGATACACATCGTTGACACCAATATATTCCTGAAACTGTTTGTAGGTTTGAATAGATTTATCGAATTGGCCTGTAATCCGGTAAGCTTTGGCTAAATAGAACAGGGCTTCCTGAGGAGCTTTATCTTCCTTATAGTTTCCCTCTTTGTAATTTGAGGTTATGTTTGTCACAGCTTTTTCAAGATAGGGAATGGCTTGTGTTTCCTGTCCAAGAGCGTTGAGGTAGCACATGCCGATACTGTTGTATATATTAGCGTTTTCCCAACCTTCACCTATTATCTCTAAATAAATAGGAAGAGCCAAATCGTACTCTTCGTAAAGAAAGTGCATTTCGGCATCTTTATACAACTGCTTGATTTTCTTTTCATCCTGGGCTTGAGCCCCAAAAGTTATGAAAAAAACAAAAATAAATAAACTCCCTTTTAGCATGATGTTTCAATTTTGAGATTAGAATAAACCTATTGGCTCACCTATGGTATTTTTATAATATTAGTTTTCGCTTCTTTTCTTTTTATACGTCCAGTATGCTCCCAAGCTCATCAGCGCCCCACCAATAATGAGCCACCAAACGATATTTTCGTGGTCGCGGTGGGCATCATCAGTTGCAGCATCTCTGGGTAAACTTTCGTTTTTTGATATTTTAATTTCATCAGCATCGTATTCGGGTTCTCCAGCTTGTGAGGATGCAACGTTGGTGTCTTCAGAGGTGTTCCCTTCAGTAGGTTTGGCAAAGTTGGTTAACTCGGCGGCTACCAAAAGTTCCTGATGTGTTGATTTAAAAGTCGCTCCCGATTCTATGTTTGAATTTGTTGTGGTTGCACCATCAGTTAAAGCCAATTCATTGGTGTTCATATCTATCATTGGTTCGTTGGCATCTTTATTTTGATTGGGAGCCAGTGGATTTTCCGAGGCCAAAGCCGGTGAACCATCCGTTGACGGTGTAATAATGTCGTTGAAGGCAACTACCTGTTTCGACTGGTCGTACGAATATTCCGGTACTGCTACTTTAATGGTAAATGGGGCAAAGTTTGAGGATTCAAACAATGCGCTGAACTGCTGCCCACGGGGCAAAATGAAAAGGAATTTCCCGGTTTCAGGATCAGGGGTGTATATTCCAACCAATTCGTCGTCGGAATTGCTCAATGTAATCACGGGATTTTTGAGTAGGGCGCCAGAAGTGCTCCGGGCTATCCCGGCAATAACTGTTTGGTTCCGCACGTGCGATTCTGATAAATCGATACGGAAAATGTCGTAGCTTCCGATGCTGTTGTTTGCATACGAAGCATAATAGGCGCGCCGTCCATCCACCGATGGAACGTAGTAAACATCATCATCGGGAGTATTGATGGGGTACCCGATATTTTGTGGTGTGCTCCATTTGTCGTTTTCATCAATATAGCTGACAAAAATATCGAAACCGCCCATGGTATTGTGCCCTTGCGAGGCAAAAAACAGTGAGGTGCCGTCTGGGTGGAGGTATGGTCCTTCTTCGTCATATTTGGTATTGATTTCGGGACCCAGATTCTGTGCTTTGCTCCATTTGCCGTTGGGTAATTTCCGTACTCGGTAAATATCCAATCCACCGTATCCTCCTTTGCGGTCGGAGGTAAAATAAATTTCCTCCTGATTAAAAGACATGGAGGCGTGTGTTTCGCGGTATTTGCTATTGATTACCTCGGGCAACATCTCTGGGATTTGCCATTCAGCGCCTTTTCGGGTGCTTACATAAATGTTTCCATCTCCATTGTCATCTTTGTAAATAAAAAGTTTGGTTCCGTCGAACGACAGGCCTATGGAAGCTTCGTGTCCTGTAGTATTTATATTTTCACTGATTTTTTGCGCCTTGGTATAATCTTTTCCATCGAAGCTGCACAAATAGATATCCTCAAAATACTGGCCGTCGTCGGTTCTCATACCGCCCGTGTTCCATTCACGCTTTGAGGTAAACACAAGCAGGCTTTCATCACCTGAAATTACCGGGCTATGTTCAGTATAAATGCTGTTCACATTTCTGCCTAAGTTGGACACGCGCATCTCAACCGGTGATTTCATCAGCAGCCGTGCTGCCTGGCATGAAGTAAGTTCATGGTTGATGCTCTCTATAAAGGTTTGATCAGTGGTAACTGCTTGGTTTTTGAGTTGGAATAAAATGCGTTCGGCATCATCAATCCTGTAATTCACATGGTAGGCTCTACCTAAAAAGAAAAGGGTTTCAATGGGGGCTCCCTGTTCGTTAAAATCGCCGGTTTTATAGTTTTCGTTCAAATTTTTTGAGGCAAATTCCAGATATGGGATGGCCTTGGATTTGTCGGTAGCAGTGTTCAAATAACAAAAACCCACTTTAAAGTTCAGGTTGGCATTATTGGGCGATTCATTCAATAACTTTTGATAAATATCGAGCGCTTTGTAATAGTTGCCATCTTCTAAAAGATCCTCAGCCTGAATGTAAACTTCTGATGAAGTTTGCGATTGGGTCACATTCGCGAACAGTAGTAAGGCAAAGAGGGCGGTCAAAAAGTAATTTCTTGTCATGTATGTTCCAATTAATCATTCTCTGAAATCAGGAGCAATTTAATAAATTACCATTCAACAAACAAAATATATATGTATCAATAGATTAATAATTTAGAAAATAGGAACCTTTACTTTTGTGTAAATTTATCTCAAAAGAAATCCGTTTAAGTGTATAATCCCAAATTAAGTCAGGTGTTTGCCTGAAGTTTTTTAAGGCGAATTGGGAATTTCTTGATGATTCTCTTAAATCCGAACATGAGGATTGGAGAAGAAAATCGAGTGCACTCAATTCTTTTTGAACATGAATTAAGCTCTTATCTTTTAAAGCCAACTTGCTCCATGAAATGCTTCCAGATTATCGGCCACCTGTTTTAAAAACATTCCGCCAAGGGAGCCATCAACTACCCGGTGGTCGTACGACAGGGATAAAACCATCAGATGCCGGATGCCGATAAAATCACCTTGGGGGGTTTCAATCACGGCTGGGCGTTTTTTTATAGCACCAATAGCTAAAATGGCAACTTCGGGCTGATTGATGATGGGTGTTCCAGAGAGATTTCCGAAAGTCCCCACGTTGGTAATGGTAAAGGTGCTACCTTGGATTTCGGTGGGTTGGAGTTGTTTGTTCCGGGCCCGGTTGGCCAAATCATTTACTCTGGCAGCCAGGCCAGGAAGGCTTAATGTATCGGCCTGGTGGATGACGGGTACAATTAAATTCCCGTCAGGAAGGGCGGTGGCCATTCCAACGTTGATTTGCCTTTTAACAAGTATTTTTGTTCCATCAACAGAAATGTTGATCATAGGATATTTCCGGATGGCCTTCACTACAGCATCTACAAAAATGGGTGTGTAGGTGAGCTTCTGCCCGTATCGTTCCTGAAATCTGTCTTTGTTAGTTTCGCGCCACTCCACCATTTCGGTCACATCCACTTCATGAAACGAGGTAACATGGGGTGACGTCCGTTTTGAATTTACCATGTTCTCGGCAATGAGCTTTCGTAACCGGTTCATCTCAACAATTTCAATGCTTTCGTTGGGAGTGGCAACTATTTTTGTTGCGTTTGGTTGCGTTTGGCCTTTTTTCGAATCTAAATACTTCCACAAATCTTCTTTGGTAATTCTACCTTCGAGGCCTGTTCCCAAAACCAGTTCAAGTTCAGAAAGGTTAAGCCCCTCTTTACTGGCAATGGCGCGCACCAACGGAGATAAAAACTTTCCATTGGTTAATTTATGTGGAATGTTGGGCTGACCTGCTTCAATTTCGACGGTGGGGTTTAGAACTTTTTCCGGTTCTCCCTTTTTGGGTTCCACCTGGACTTTTAGTTCCAATGTATTTATTTTTTCAGTTGAAACATCTTCGGTTGCTGAAGTTGAAATGATGGCAATCTCCTGACCAACTTTTGCAATCTCACCTGCCGGAACCAGTATCTTTGATAAAACACCGTCCGAGGGAGAAGGAATCTCAGAATCGACTTTGTCGGTGGCAATTTCGGCCAGGGAATCGTCCTCATTGATGGTTGCGCCTTCCTGAACCAGCCATTGGGTAATTGTGGCCTCAAAAATACCTTCACCCATCGATGGCAATATAACTTTTAGTTGTCCCATTGTTAGTTTCCATTTTTATAACCCCAGATTAAGGAATGGGGTTTTAAATCCGCTGTTATAACAATAGACCCAAAGTTATGTTTTGCCGATGTACCGAAAGCCTTTTAACAAAACCCAAAGGTCGTTTGTTAAACGATAATCTTTGGCGTAAAGTAAATTCAGGTTTTCAATCTTTGTAGCATCTGAGTGTGCACCGGAATGCACTAAGGCCCAGCTTAATATTCCTTTCTTAATATGCGGAAGGTTCAAGGTGTTGACATCGGATCGGTAATAAAACCCAACCCAGCTTTTTATGCCAAATAACACCGAAAACAGGTTGCGGATCCATCGGCCCCGGTTTGTCACTAAAACCAGATAAACGGGGAGAAGAACCAATAAAAACAGGGAGGCGGCAATATCAAAAATCCGCTTTTTACGGAGGTTATGGGGTTTGGTCAGGTTGTTAAAATCAACGGTGTATAAATCGCCTGCCGTGTCGATGGAATTGCTGCCAATAATAGAAACACTTTCGGGAGGGGCAATTTTGTAGGAAACCCCGGAGCCTTCCAACCGCAACATTTCCCGGATAATCTGTTGTGCGGGGATGTTTGAGGCACAAAATATCAATTCGTTGATGCGGTTTACTTGTACAATCTCGGGCAATTGGCTGATGTTCCCAATGTAATTGTCGTTGCTGGTTTGTTCGTTGGGGGCAATGAGTCCCAGATAATCGAACTGGGGAACCGATTGTTTAATGATGGTCAACACCCGTTCTGCCTCCCGGGCTTCACCAACCAGTGCCATGCGGTTGCGCTGCCCCAAATCGAGCCGGAAATCGGTAATCTTTCCAAAATGAAAAATGAATCGGATGCCAAGCATCGAGAGGAACCCCCAAAAAGTTCCCATGAGAATCATTGCCCGCGAAAAACGGAGGTTCTCAGGTAAAAGGGCATAAACAATCAGGATGATTCCGGTGCCGACCACCAGCCCGCGCGAGAACTTGGAAACCTGAACAGGTTTATCGTATCCCCCCGACAAATAAATAGTTAGCATCCATAAGAAGATATATGCAGGCACCGCGATGGTAAAATATTCGATGGGGAAATGGCCGCCTTCGGGGAATTTGATGTTTTCCCACTGAGGTGCAATCACTAAAAATCCGGCAAAGAGCGCCAGGAAGTCGAGCAAAGGGAGTAAAATGGCTTTTACAACCCGGCTAAAGATTGCTAAAACGGCCCGGAAATAAATGGCCAGGTTGATGAAAAATGAAAACAGTTGGGCATTCTTGGTCGAAAAATGTTTGCGGGCAAAGATGATCATGGCATTGTAAAACACCTTCACATAATTGATGCTCCCTTTTTTTGTGCTTTCTCCTTTATAATGGATGATTGTGGTTTCAGGGAAATAATAATTTTTATAACCACCTAAGGTAATCCGGTACGAAAGGTCGATATCTTCACCATACATGAAATAGTCTTCATCCAATAAACCAACCTTATCTAGGGTTTCTTTACGCATCAACATGAATGCGCCGGCCAGGACTTCAATTTCATGAATTTCGTGGTTGCTCATATATCCCAAATGGTACCTTGCAAAAGTTTTTGAACGGGGAAACAAACGCGACAGACCAAATATTTTGTAAAACGCCACCATTGGAGTTGGCAACCCACGTTTGCTTTCAGGCAAAAAAATACCCTTTCCATCAATCATTTTAACTCCCAGACCGCCTGCTTTTGGATGGGTGTCCATAAAATCAATTACTTTGGTAAAAGTATCCTCTTCAACCACCGTATCGGGATTCAACAAAAGGACATATTGTCCTTTCGACAAACGGATGGCTTGGTTGTTTGCCTTGGAAAAACCCAGGTTCTCTTTGTTTTCAATTAAAATAGCTTGTGGAAACTTTTGCCGCACCATGGCGCAGGAACCATCCACAGAGTTGTTATCAACCACAAAAACCTCCGCCTCTATTTGATGGAGTGCCTTATAGACCGAGTGAAGGCATTGTTCTAAAAAATATTTGACATTGTAGTTGACAATAACAACAGTTAACTTCATGATGGCATTATTTAGCAACGAAAATAAGCATTATCCTGAATTCCACAAACCATTGATAAAGTTGTTCTTTATTCTAATTACCCGGGTTTTTGCTGATAAAAACGTACTTTCTGTAAACGTCTTCCTTGTTTCCGGAATATTTGATGAATTCAGTTTTAAAAGGTGAAATTTCCCTTACTTTTTAGTTGGTATTGAAATTTGTGATCTTCTACCACAGGCTCAATAAGGCCAAGTACAATGAGGTTGGCCAGCAGGGTTTCGGTTTTATTTTTTGATGTTTTGGCAATGCGGCTGGCTTTAATAAACGAAACCCTACCGTGATGCTCCAGATAAGCGAGCAACATCTGTTCGGCATCGGTATATTTCAGGTAAACACCTTCGGGTTGGTTCAGTTTTTCCCAAACTTGCAGCATTACATTGTTGGCAGCCATATTTTCATCCTTTACACGGATGTAAGCCGTCCACTGGTTATCTTTATCGGGTGCAAAATATGGTTTTTGTTTGCTGGGTTCTACCACGCATTCCACCACTACCTTGCCATCGACAAGGTGGTTTTGTGCCGTAAATTGAACTTCTGGTTTGCAATAAAGGTGGGCAGCAGTGCCAATCATGTAAACTTCTTCGTCGGAGCGCACCCCGGTAATGGTTCCGTTATCTTTTACCCCAACCAATAACCGGCCACCGTCGGTGTTGGCAAAAGCCACCAACGAACGGGCTATTTTTTTTGCATCACTGATTTCGAACTTAAAGTCGAGTTGCTGATGCTCGCCCTGTTCAATCAATTTTTTAATATAATGGAGCATGGGCAGGAGCTTATTTTCTTTTTTGGCCTCTGGTTTTGGGTTTCCCGTATTTTAACATCATTTTCTGTTTACGGGTGATTTTCATATTTACCTTTTTGTTTTTTTCTTTCTTTTCGTGGAACGATGGACCTGCATCTTCTTTTTTAGGGAGCTTTACAGCTATTTCTTTCATTGGTACCACAGGCATTTCATCGTCGGTAAGGATTTTGGAAATGGGAACCGGTTCAGGCATGGTTTCCAAGGCAATGTTTTTTTTCATGAAAGCTTCTGCCTTTTCAAAATGTACCCTATCGCTTTCAACTATAAATGAAATGGCTGTACCATTTTTATCAATCCGGCCGGTCCGTCCAATCCGGTTGATGTAATTTTCAGGTTCTTCAGGAATGTCAAAGTTAATCACGTGGCTGATGTCGGAAATGTCGATGCCTCGGGCGATGATGTCGGTAGCAATCAAAATCCGGAATTCCCCCTGATCAAATTTCTTGACGGTATTAAAACGGTTGTTTTGGGCTTTATTGGAGTGGATGATTCCCAAGGTTTTTGGAAAAGCATCCTCCATAGCTTCATATACATGGTCGGCCAGCTTTTTGGTTGAGACAAATACCAATACTTTATTGAAAACTTCAGGGTCGGAAAGCAGGAATTTTAACAAATTCACTTTGGTATAAAAGTTTGGTACTGAATACCCGATTTGTACGATGTTTTCGAGGGGAGTTCCCACGGGAGCAGCTTCAATTTTTTTTGGATTGTAGAAGAAAATATTGATTAACTCTTCTACATCGGGAGTAAGCGTGGCCGAGAACATGAGGTTTTGACGCTTGGGTGGCAGCAAATCGAGGATTGCGGTGAGCTGATGCCTGAAACCCAGGTTTAACATTTCGTCCACTTCGTCAATTACCAGGCGCTTGATCGACTTTAACCGCAAGGAACCATTCATGACTAAATCGAACATGCGGCCAGGGGTAGCCACCACAATATCGAGCCCTTTGTCCAATATTTCCACCTGTTTTTTAATGTTGTCGCCACCATGCAACCCCACGGTAATAACGTTCATGTAAGCGGTCAGTTTTTCGGTTTCGGTAGCCACCTGCAACACCAATTCACGGGTAGGTACCAATATCAGGATTTGAGGAAAACGGTCTTTTGAAAATTTCCACAGGCGCAGGCAAGGCAACAGGTAGGCTAGTGTTTTCCCGGTGCCGGTTTGTGCAATACCTACCACATCGGCTCCCGACATGATGACCGGGAACCCTTTTTCCTGAATGGTGGTTGGACGTGTAAGACCTGTATCGTTTAAAGCCCTGAGCAGTGAGGCGCTTAAATTAAAATCTTCAAAAGTCATGTTTTTGTTTTTATTTGGCTGCAAAGGTACTTTAAATGATCAAATAAAACAGGCCTTCGTGTTTTTCAGTCCGATGGTTGACGAATCAGGAAGGGCTGTATTTGCAAATTAAAGCGAGGGTTTATTGGCTTCTGCAATTTTTTGCATTATGATTTGAATTTTCGATTGCTTGTCCAAGGAAAATGAGCGGGAATCTTTACTTACGAATTCAAACAAAAGCAGCGCTTTCTCAAAATAGGCAATGCTCCCGCTTCTATTTCCTTTGGCCAATAGTAATTCTGCCTCTGCGTAAAACAATTCTGCCAGCATTTCCAGATGTCCATGCGTGTAATTGTGCTCAACCAGCAACTTCTCGGTAAGTTCTTCTTTGTTGAGGTTTCGAAAAAAGGAGGCATCTTCCTTTAGGAAATTGTAGTAGGCATTTTCCAGCGCAATAGATGCTTGCTGATACTCTCCCTTTTTTATCTTTCCTAAAATTCCGGCAATGAGTTCGCCCAGCATTTCAATCATTCTTAAAATAAAGTCTCTTTGGTACATATCTTAAGTTTTAGTTTTCTTCTTCATAAATCATTTTTTTAGTCATGCCCCCATCTATGTAGAAGTTTTGTCCCGTAATAAAATCATTTTCAGGTTGGCAGAGGAATAAGCACATCCGTGCAATATCTTCGGCAACTCCTACCCGTTTTGCGAAGTGCTGGATGTGGTCCGAGGTGTTCAATTCTGCCGGATTGCCATTATGAATCCATCCCGGACTGATGCAATTCACAGTCATTCCCTGGCTTTGTAACGATGCAGCCAGTGCATGGGTTAATGAAACCAATCCACCTTTCGATGCCGCGTAAGCCTCCCCGTTTGGTTCCGACATCAGGTGGCGGGTAGATGAAATGTTGATGATCCGGCCATACCTGTTGCCGGGATGCCTACGGGCAAACTCCCTGGAACAAATAAAGGCCGAACGTAAATTGGTGTTCAGAATTTTGTCCCATTCGTTGGTTGTGATCTCCAATAGCGGTTTAAACCGGGAAATCCCCACGTTATTGACTAATATATCGGGCACATCGAATTTAGCATCAATTTTTTGAAAGACAGCCAGGATGTCATCTTCCTCACTCATGTCGGCCTTAATGAATAAGGCTTCCGGGTATGATTGGGCAAATTGTTTCCCCTTTAATTGGTCTATATCAGTAATTGCCACTTTACACCCTTGGAGGATAAACGTTTTAGCAATTCCCAGCCCAATTCCACTGGCACCTCCAGTTACCAAAACTATTTTGTTTTTTAAGTTCATGGTTTCCCTGCTTTTTTAAATCTCAAAATTACCAAAACTGAAAACATAATTTTCTATTATCGTTTATTTAATGTACCAAAGTTAAGAATCGCCTATTTTTGAATCGGTCCGAAACAAAATGTTCAGAAATGGGTTTTAAATTTTTTCAGCGAGGACTCAAAACCCAAATGTTTCGAAAATGGTTCTCGTAACCAAAACAACTTGGAATTATAATTTTAAATAGTCAAATTTGACCTCTTTTAATTACTTAACAAACAACTTATGATGAAGAAATTTTTGGTTGCTTTTACCGCCGGACTGATGCTGGTGTTTGTTAGTTGCACAACTCAGCACCAGGAACCCAAAGCCAAGTATGTGTTTCTTTTTATTGGCGACGGCATGGGTGTTACACAGGTTTATTCTACCGAACTTTACCTTTCGGCTTTAAATGATGTGCGCAGCACCACGAATCTGAATTTGAGCAAACTTCCCATACAATCGTACATGACTACCTATTCGGCCAATAGCTGGATTACCTGTTCCTCGGCCAGTGGAACGGCATTGGCTTCTGGTAACAAAACCAACAACGGTGTTTTGGGCAAAGACTCATCGCTGACCATAAAATTTGAAACCGTTGCCGAAAAGGCTAAAAAAGCCGGTTTCAAAGTGGGCATCTTGTCCAGCGTGGGCATCAATCATGCAACGCCAGCCAGTTTTTATGCACATCAAAATAAAAGGAGCATGTATTACGAAATAGCCAGTGAATTGCCTTTAAGTAATTTCGATTATTTTGGGGGAGGTGGTTTTATATCGCCAAAAGGCAAAGATGGGCAGCAGTCCGATGCTTATGAACTGGCGGCTCGGGCCGGATACCAGTATTTGCATACCGCCGAATCAATCAAAAACATTAAGGCGGGCGATCAAAAGGTTTTGGCTGTGAATCCCGTACTGCTGAGTAACAGCGAGTTTGTCTGGGAAATTGATAAAAATAAAGAGAGTATTTCGTTAGCTGAATTTACACGCAAAGGAATTGAGGTGGTTGATAACCCCAAAGGTTTTTTTATGATGGTTGAAGGTGGTAAGATTGACTGGGCATGCCATGCCAACGATGCGGCAGCCAGTATTCATGAGGTATTGGCTTTTGACGGAGCATTGGCCGAAGCCCTTAAATTTTACAAACAACATCCCGATGAAACGTTGATAATTGTTACCGCCGACCATGAAACCGGAGGAATGATGATTGGTAACGGTGTGGAACCAAACTTGAAACTCCTTGAAAACCAAAAAGCCTCAGTCCAGGAATTTGGCAGGATACTGGTTCAGTTTCAGCAAACCAATCCCAAAGCTACTTTTGAGCAGGTGATGGAACTGATTGGCCGCTATTTTGGTTTGGGCGATGCCAGTAAAGGTCTGGAATTAACCAGCGAAGAATTGGCTCAATTTAAAGAATCCTTTCAAAAGACTTTTGATGGAGGCAAAGGCCTTGACCCTGATAAAGATTACCTGGAACAGGAGACTGATATTTCGATACCTAGTTTAGCTGTTGCTATTTTAAACAAAAAAGCCGGAATAGGTTGGACAAGTTTTGATCACAGCGCTACTCCGGTTCCTGTAAGGGTAATGGGGCAAGGGCAGAACTATTTTGTAAGCTCTATTGATAACACCGATATTCCAAAAATTATGGGTAAAGTGATGGGTTTATAACACAGCAATAGTCCGTTAAATTTTTTTAATTAGCATTTTATTCATTATGTAATACGTTGAAATACATAGAAATAGAAAAATAT
>Ga0172379_10009078_pt1 | contig 12336 bp, 15 predicted proteins | sample GrowelOW334metaG_FD_119756 | JGI IMG/M metagenome (GOLD analysis project Ga0172379, IMG submission 119756) | Groundwater microbial communities from an aquifer near a municipal landfill in Southern Ontario, Canada - Groundwater well OW334 metaG | ecosystem: Environmental > Aquatic > Deep... | reverse complement strand
TAAAAAAATGTTAAAAGAAAAAAATATTCCTTTTGACGAAAAAAAATACAAATCTTTGCCCCATTATAATATGCAGGACAAATTAAAGTTAATTTTTCCTCTTAATCACAAAGAAATCTTTGCTGAATGGAATAAGATGTTCGCTGTTGAATTTGTCAAACAGGTAAAACCATACAAAACTGTCCTTCGAACAATAAAGCTTTTGCACAAACAAAAAATTAAATTGGTAATTTTCTCTACAAAATTTTCTCATCACATGGTTAATGCGTTGAAACGCTTTAAGTTAGAGGATTGTTTTTGCTGCATTATTGGGCGAGAAAATGAACCAGCTAAACCTTCTCCGGTTTTAGTTAAAGCTCTGTTAAAAAAACTCAAAATTGATTCAAGTGAAGTTTTTTATGTAGGGGATAGTCAGCTTGATGAACTCACAGCTAATAATGCAGGACTTAGGTTTGTTTTAATTGATTATGGCGAAAATCACGAATCAATAAATAAACCTTATGCTAGAATACATACTATATCTGAATTAGTGAAGTTATTGGAGAGTGAGAAGTAATGAAAGCAATTATTCCTGCAAAATCAATAAGTGGTACAGTTAGTGCCCCTCCTTCAAAGGCTCATACTCTTAGAGCAATAATTATTGCTTCTCTTGCAAAAGGAAAAACAGTTATCAAACGAGGATTAATTGCAGAGGACCAAGAATATGCAATGAAAGCAATGGAACAATTTGGTGCAAAAATTAAGGTTGATAAAACAAAAAATGAAATAGAAATAATTGGGGTGGATGGAAAGCCAATTGCACCAAAAGAAAATGTTTTTGTTGGGAACTCAGGATTAACTATTAGATTTTTGGTATCAATAGCTGGACTTGCATCTGGCTTAGATTATGTTACTCTTGATGGAGTAGAAAGAATGCGAACAGGAAGACCAATTCAAGATCTTCTTGATGCACTAAAACCACTTGGGGTAGAAGCAATTTCAATTAATGGAAATGGTTGTCCTCCAATTAAAGTTAAGTGTGATTCTTTTATTGGCGGAGTTGCTCCACTTGCGGGGGATAAGAGTTCTCAGTACTTTTCTTCAATCTTGGTTGCTGCGCCTTATGCAAAAAAAGATGTTGAGATTAAAACAATTGGGCATTTGAGTTCAAAGCCATATATTGATGTGACAATTTCTTCAATGAAAGATTTTGGAGTAAACGCTTCCCATAATAACTATGAAACATTTTCAATAAAATCTGGTCAAGCATATGTTGGAAGAGAACTTCCAATTGAAGGAGATTATAGTAATGCAGCGTATTTCTTTGCAGCAGCCGCAGTTCTTGGCGGGAAAGTAACTGTTCAAGGATTGAACAAAGAATCAAAACAAGGAGATAAGTTTTTCATTTTAGCACTTGAGCGTATGGGGTGTAAAGTAAAATGGGAGGACGACTCTGTTACAATTAATGCAACAGGAGTTCAACTTAAAGGAATTGGGGAAGTTGACATGAATGATTATCCAGATATTGTAATGCCACTTGCGGTTGTTAGTGCATTTGCTAAAGGAGAAACAAAAATTACTAATGTTGAGCACTTACGAATAAAAGAATCCGATAGGTTAACTGTTACTGTTAATGCTCTAAAACAATTGGGTGCGGATGCAGAATGCGGTAAAGATTATTTGCTTGTAAATGGAAATTCTGGTATTAATCTTCACGGAGCAACAATTGATTCAAATAACGATCACCGAATAGCAATGAGTTTTACTATTGCCGGATTAAAAGTTAGCGGAGTTTCTATTGAAAACGAAAGAGCAGTAGACAAAAGCTTTCCAAACTTTTACGAAGAAATAGAAAAGATAATCAAACGCTGATTTCTTTATTTTAAGGGATTTAAGTTTGTTTTAGAATAAACAAATTTGCATCTTCCGCAAGCAAAAATTCCCACTTTTACTTCTTTGTACTTTGTGGAATTACATGCGGGGCAAGTTTTTCTCATAAAATCACTTTCTCTTTTTTATAACAAAAGTATATATTTCTACTAGGGTGCATGATAAAATGTAAGACCAAACAAAGCAAGTGAAAAGAAATTGCAAGTTAATTAAACTTATTAAAGTTGGATTGGAAAGATTTAGGTATAAAGGGGAGGAAAGAACAAGAAATATTAGGAGTAATATTATTTTTGGTTTTGTCATCCAAAGAAAATCCATTAGAGGCATACTGATTTTAGTTTAGATTGTTATTAATAAGTGTTTTAATTCTTGGATAGTTTTATATATGCCCTAAGGCACTATTTATTGTAAGAGATGACTTTATGCCAAGACCAACTATGATTCATGTGCATTGTGTGGGTTGCCGTACAAAACTCTACAAATACCAAAAAGATATTCCTGGACACTTACTAAAAGTCTTTAAAGATAGAATAATCCAGGACCATACTAGAGGAGATTTAAAATGCCCCAAGTGTAACAGGGACTTTGCAAGGCACGCAATTATTCAAGGACGACCAGCAAATAAAATAATACAAGGAAAAGTTTACGTAAAGTAAAAACTGACTTGGACCTTACAGTTGAATATTTGACTTATCTAGTTTTTTACGTACTTTGCGAATTTTGACTTTTCTTCTTTTAAAAATAGAGAAATATACCCTATGTTTATTACATTGTTTTTTGAGATTCCAATTTTTTCCATTATTTGGATTAACTTGTCATCCTCTTTCTTATCAGTAATCAATTCAATCTCGATAAATGCGCCCCGATTTTTGAATGCATCAATATTTGCCGTAATATTTTCATACTTTAATGAAACTCTTTTCTTTTCTACTTGAATTATTTTGTCTAGTCCCATTGCGATAAGCATTGATTCAAAGAGTTTTGGGTCAGTAATGGTTGTTTCATATTCTTCCCAAAAACCATCTTTTTTTGGCTTAGCAGTTTTTATTGCGTAAAAATATTTATCCCCTGATTTTCTTATCCTCGCTACAAAAGAATGTCCTAACTTTTTGTATAGCTCAATCGAACCATAATACGTGTCAATTTGTTTTTTTTCTTCAAGAATTGTTGCGCCAAGAGCTTGGAGTGCTTTTATTACTTTTTCTGGATTTTGTATTTTGGCTCTTTTTTCAAATTCCATTTCCATCCCTACCTTCGTTTTATACTTCCTTTTATACTTTCTACTGTCTCGTGCATGTCTTCAAGTAAAATTTTCAAGTCTGTATTTAATGTTTGGAATACGTGTATTCCTTCGCGGTGAGCTTTTGTATAAACTTGTAATGCATCGCAGCCCACAATTAAATATTCTAAAGCATCTTCTGCGCTTTCTATTCCACCGACCCCAATAACCGGTTTAGTTACAGTTTGTTTTAATTCATTGATTGCTGCAAGTACTAATGGTTTTATTGCAGCTCCGCTTAATCCCCCATAAGTTGATTCAAGAACGGGTTGTCTAGTTTTTAGGTCAATTTTTAATCCTGGTCCGATAGTGTTTGACAAAACATAAGCATCAAGAAGTTTTTTTTCTTCAAGGGACTTGAGGTTTTCGATATCTAAACTATCTAACGAAAGTTTAAGAAAAACTGGAGTTTTTGATTGTTCTTTTATGAAAGTAAGTGCTGTTTCTACTTGCTCATAACTTATTCTTCCATAAAGTTTTGCAGAGTGAGAACAGGAAAAATTAAGTTCGTAAAAAGATGGGGAATGTTTTTTCTCAAATGCTTCCACAATGGTTTTGCAGTCTTGTGGATTTCTTGCAGACATGCTGATTACAAGAGGGCCAGTTTTTTCTATTTCTTTGGCATTTTCTACCCAATAAGTCCATGGGGTAATGTTTTGGTTATCTGCATTAAGCATGTATTTTTCTTCAATGTAATAAGCTGGATTAAACACTTTTCGATTTGATGGGGTCACACGCAAGCTTCGATTAACAACTGCCCCTGCACCATAATTAAGTGCTTTGATTAAAATTTCTTTTTTCTCCCCGAGAGTACCTGACCCAAGCATGAATGGGCTTGTTAATTCTTTTTTACAAATTTTTGTTTTTAAAATATCCATGTCCTCACCCAGAATTATATACTGTTTTTTTAGCATCAGTTTTTATATTCAGTTTTTAATGGCGAAACCTTTTTTGTATTCGCATAGCTGCTTTTTTTGTTCGCATTGCACGTTGCTGTTTGCTTTGCACTTTTACAACAAGTGCTCTTTTTGCTTTAGCCTGTGATTTTCTTATTTGGGCTATTCTCTTTGCAATATCCTGTACAATTCGTTTTTCATTATCAAATCCGACTGCATAATTTATGTTAAATACTTTGTGCAGTCTTCTTGTTTTAGCAAGTTCTTTTTCAGCAGCAGCCAGTCTCTTTGCGGCTTCTTTTTGAGAGTCTCCGCGTTTTTTTAGTCTATATTTTAGAAAGTCAATATTGTTTGTTGTTAATCCAATTAAGATTGCGTTTGGGAAAAGTTTTCTGAACTTGTCCACAACATCAATATGGATTTCAGTTATTACTCCTCCTTTTTCAAAAGCACTTTTATGCAAGGCGTACTTGTCTCCGCCGTATAAATTTTGGGCAAAAATAAGACTGCCATTTTCTATTAATTTTTGAAACTGGGGTTCATTAACAAAAACCCTATCAGGTCTTGTTTCTCCTTTTCTTTTCTTTCGTGTAGTGTACCATGGGGGGTCAGTTAGCCCAAGTCTTTCTTTTAAGTTATCTTTTAAAAATCCTTTTCCAATTCCTGAAGTCCCTGTTATTGCAATTATTACGTTGCCTTCCATTCAATTCAACTTCCCGAAAGCTTCTTCAATCAAAAAACCCAGTACTAGCGAAGCATATTCCCCGTTTCCGAGTTCAAATGACACAACTAAGTCATTTTCTGTGAAGAAGTAGTTAAAATTCTTTGGATAGAACAAAGCTTTACGCGAATGGTTTTTTACATGGAATAATTCATTAGATGAGTTGAAATCTTCTAAAGACATTTGTTCATTCTCCAAGATTTTTTCAAAAATCAAACATTTTGGGTTTGCCAAATCGGTGTTATTCCCTATTTTTTCAAGTTCAATATCTTCTTCGCTAGTAAATAAGTGCGTTGAGAGTGCAAGATTAAACAAATAACTGCTATATGAGTGAACAAAGAAATTAGTTAATTTCATGCTCTTAATAGCTTCTAATTCGTTGTTTGTTTCAATTAATTTTTCTAAAATTCCTTTTTCATCAGAAAGCTCTGAAGAATTATTAATTATTTTATGGCAGGTTTTCCAATCTCCGAAATTGGCTTTTATTTCTTGACGAATTACTTTTATGCTTTCAGGCTCATTTTCGCTGTGGGTCAAAAACTCGTGTAAATACTCTCTGAATCTCTTTTTTAGCAAAAGCTTCCCTAATTTGTGATTATGTTGTCTTACCCCAAATCTTTGTGGGCCATAGAAATTTGGCAAACCTTTTTTTATTTTATTCTTGAAATCCTCAAGCAACTTTAAATTTTCTTTATTTTTTTCTACATTTCTGACAACAACCGTAAACTTATTTCCTGCGTGGCCATTAATAGAAAGGGGGGATTCTTCGTTTTTGAAATCCTTTAAAAAAAAGTCATTGAATTCGGTTTGTTTAAGGGGGATATTCTTGAAACAAATTCTTTGCGCAGTAAATCCATTTGTATCCTTTAATCCGCAGCATTTCACTTCAGTAAAATAATCTAAATTATTTTTTTGTGCAAATACTTGACAAGCTTCAAAAGTGCTAAGGTTCTTTTTTACTAGTGTGGCATGTACAAAAGAAGAACCCTCAGTAAATGAATATATTGTGTTCTCTTTTTTAACAGTGCAAAGCATGTTGTCCACATGAAACTCTTCAACAACAAAATCTTCTACTTTAGAATAGAGAGTGCCTTTTATTTTTTTATCAATCGCTTTGTATGAAATTCCTATGTGCTCAAATAATTGTTTTTCTTCAAGGTGCGGACGTGCTTTATCAATCATGAAATTTCACCAATTTTTGCAGTAAACAATGTTTCTTTATTTAAACAAGAAAGCACTTATGATTGGCACTTTCATGAATTTATCCATATATGTGTTTTGATTAGGAGTTAATATTTGTATTGCTTGGGCAAATTAATTAGCATAGTCCTTTGATTTGGTGTTGCTTGGGGCTGGAATTTTAGTACTGCAGAAAGTTATTTTAAGAACAAAAACTCTATTTTTTGTATGCCTGGTAAAACAAAAGTAAGACCCTTGCTTGTTGGAATTTGCGGTAGAAGTTGTTCTGGAAAAACTTCCGTCTCACGAGCAATTGCTGCGCTTAGTCCAAGTCAGATTTTGCATATTGAAGCGGATAATTTTGCCAAAGCCGCAACTCCCCATAGGTTTAACGGATTTAAGAATTTAGATCACCCTCAGACAATAAAATTTGCTAAATTAATTAGAGCACTAAAAGCTCTCAAAGCAGGAAAAACCGTGCGTATTCCTGAAAAGAGAGGGCAACGCAGGCATGGGTTGAGAGTTTCTCCAAAACAAATAATTGTAGTTGATGGATTTTTGATTTTTTCTCACAAAGAACTTGTTGGGCTTTTTGATAAAAAAATATTTATTGATGTTTCCGATGAAACTATTCGCGTACGGAGAATTAAACGAAATAGGTACCCAGCTTTTGATAATCCGGATTACATTAACAAAGTAGTTATTCCTTTTTCAAAAAGATACAATTATCTTCAAAAAATGCGAGCGGATGTAGTAGTAAACGGGGAAGAGGATCACGAATATTTAGTGCATAGAGTTAGACAGCACTTGCAGATTTAACTATTTTGTATAATAATTATTTCAAATTTAATGCACGGTAAGAGGATTTCACGCAACCCTTTTCTTGCGAAGAAAAGTGTTCCGAACCCAAAAGAACACAAATAACAGGTCGCTAAAGTTTTCTTTTTGGATAGGCCGTAGACTTCGTTGTGAAGCCATTGCTTCACGACGCCCAGCAAAAGCAATTGCTTTTGTCTTGGTTTCTTTTTCTAAAAGAAAAAGGCTTGGATGCACGGGAAGAGGATCGAACTCTCAAAGCCACTAAGGCCTAGGACCTCAACCTAGTCAGTTTTCCAATTCTGTACCCGTGCGAGTGAATAAGTTTGGTTTAGTTAGTTTTATATTAGTAATTTTTAGTTTAATAATTTAATAAATTCTTCTTTCTTAATTTCAATATATTTTTCTCTAGGGTAATTGCATGTGGGGCACTTTTCAGGAGCTTTTTCACCATAATGCATATCTCCGCAAATAGTGCATTTCCAAAATTTTTTAGCCATTAAGTCCACCTATCTAACTTAGAAGGTTGTTAAATATAAAGTTTATTAGTAGTTGGCAAAAGTTAATTTACATTGGTTTATTTAAAAAAAGTTTTTTGATTGTAGGATTTCTCCTACAACCAAAGTTAAAGTTTACTTTTATTTCTTTGCGAATTTCTTACTTAGATTTTGTGCAAGTTCTAGTATATCTACTGGAATTGCCATGATTACTGTGTTACTTGGAGATGGTCCAAGTCCATCAAGAGTTTGCAGTGTTCGTAGCTGCATTGCGCCTGGAGTTTTAGCCATTACTTGTGCAGCTTTCGCTAAGTTAACCGCTGCAATTGCATCTCCTTCAGACTTAATGATGTTTGCTCTTTTTTCTCTTTCAGAGCTTGCTTGTCTTGACATTATTCTCTTCAAGTCTTCAGGCATATCAATATCCTGTAACTTAATTTCAGTTATTTCAAGTCCCCAATTTGCACTTGCTTTCTCAACTATTTGTTCAATATCCTTACCAATGCTTTCTCTCTCAGATAAAACTTGGTCAAGAGTCATGCTTCCAGCTACATCTCTTAGTGCTGTTTGAGCATATTGAGAAACCGCGTATTCAAAGTCTTGTATTTTAACTACTGCTATTTGTGCATCAACAACCTTGAAGTATACAACTCCGTTGATTGCAACAGGCACGTTATCTTTAGTGATAACTTGTTGTCTTGGAATATCGATTGTAACAATTCTCATATCAATTTTTCTAATTGTATCAAGAACGGGAATTGCAAGTCGAAGTCCAGGTTGTAAAGTATCGTGGTATCTTCCAAGTCTAAATCTTACTCCTGTTTCCCACTGGTTAATTATTCTAATTGAAGAAGCCAATAGAACTAGGATTATGATTAATAGGATTGGTAAAAATCCAAAGATAAGTGCTAACATTATTCCTAATAAGTCCATCTAATACCCTCCTTTAGGTTTTACTAATAATATCAAAAGACAATGTCTTTTGATAGCTATTAAAGGACAAAAACTAATTGTCCTTTAATATAAGATTAAATTAAAATTAGTTTTTAACCCTGATGGGTTTAATCAAATGGTGTCTCTTTAGGTTACTTTTTACTTTTTTTTGGCCATTTGTTTTTATTTTCGCCAGGCATTTCAAGAGAAATTAGTTTATTCCAATCAATAAAAAAGAAACCCACAATTGCAATTAATCCAATTACTTCAACCATAATTGTTCCAAGAGTTCCTGCCCCCTGAGCAGTTGCTTCGAGTGAAGAAAACACTTTATTTGTTGTGAAAACTAAAAATAAATAACTAATAAATCTTCCAACAAAAAATCCTGCTAATACTTCTCGCATTCTAGTTTTTGTTGCCCCAAAGGCTATAAACAAAGCATTAGATGGTAGAGGACTTAGAGCGTAAATAAAAGTAAAAATAAATTTTTGGAAAGTTTTTCCCTGAAGTTTAGCTCCAATTGCATCAAATTCTTTTTTCTTTGCAGAACTAGCAAATTGGGAAGTAACCCTTCCAGATAATTTTGCAAGAGCAAATCTACCGCAAGTAGAAGCAGTAACCCCGATAAGGATTAATGCAAAAATATTTTGCGGAGTGGAAATGTAAAATGCTGACAAAACAGCCCAAGTAGGAGGCATGAACGCAGGGATAACATTTGCCAGGAAAACGATTATCCACTGAACTACTGCAAGAGTCGGGTAATCAAGTAATTCAAGTCCAAACAAATAAAATCACTATTACATTCATGCCTTTTCTCTTTATATAATTGCTGTCCTGGGCAATTTTTGATAAAAAACTAACCAATAAAAAGAGAGTTGTGACAAAGATACCTATGGCAAGAAAAAGCGTTCCCTCAAAACTACAGCGTGCTACTGGGTCAATTTTCCTTAGAAAAGCTGCAAAAGAAACGACTGCTGTTAGACGAGTAGCTTTGGAGTTGGCAAATAAATCCTTTGGCAGGGAAGCAAAAAAGCTTGATTTGATTCTTAAGTTTGTTCTTCAAAAACTACCTTATACTGAAGCACTTGGAAAAAATGGAAAAATTATTTGGCCGCGATATTTTAAAACATCTCAAAAAACTCTTGTTGCAAAACAATTGAGAAATAACAATTGTGTAGATAGGTGCAATTTACTTATTTCTTTGCTAACTAGTTCCGGAGTAAAAGCTTGGACTGTGAGAAGAATGGATAGAGATTGGACTAATAAAAGTTGGAGAATGCATGATTTTGTTGAAGCAGTAATTGATGGAAAAGTACATTCAATTAACATTTCTCATGATAGACTTAGCGGGGAACTTGTTTCTTCTGTTCATCAAGCATATGGGCACGAATTGTATTCTGCCCAAGCAACTGGGGAGGCATCCTATTTCTTACGCGGAGCAGATTCAAGACACATTGGGGGAGTAAAAGGATTTATAGGTATGCGAAACTTTTCAAGAAGATTTGCGGATGGAAAATTGTTTGCAGTTGAGAAAAGAAAAAATGAACGAAGAATAGATTTAATGGTTGAACAAGGAATTATGCCAAAAGCTATTGGGGAGCAACTTAAAAAAAGTGGATTTCAATAATTAATTAAAGTTAAAGGAAAAGATGTGATTTGTTATGCCAAAACTTGAAATCGGTTCGGGTCCAAAACCAAAAGAAGGATACTTGCATTTTGATATTAGAATACTTCCTGGAACGGATGTCGTTGGGGATGCAAAAAAATTACCCTTTAAAGAAGGGGAATTTGAAGAAGTTTATTCCCGATTTTTCCTTGAACATTTGCCAAGAAAAGATGCATTACTTGCTCTAAAAGAAATGTTTAGAGTACTTGCAAGTAAAGGAAAATTAGAAATACTTGTGCCAAACCTTGCGTATTTTTGTAATTTGTTTGTAACTGAAACAGGGCAAAAAAAAGAGTGGGCGTTAAACAAAATTTATGGATTTGAAAACTATCCTGAAGATCACCATTACTTTGGTTATGATGCAAGTACATTAGAAAAAGTCCTGCAAGAAATTGGATTTGTGGAAATATGCCAAGTTAAAGAAAAAGAGGAACAATATTTGCATTTAAGTGCTAAAAAACCATGAGTTGTTTGTTTTTCTCCAAAGCAAGTTGGAGCGTTTTTAATCCTTTTGTGGGAAAAAGTTATTAGGTGAATTGATGAAATTCAATAAAAGTTATTTGATTATTGTTGCTAGTATTGTTGTTCTTGGATTATTTTTAGGGTGTGCCGAGCATCCAGCACAGCAAGGAAGTGGCTTAATGGGGCTAGATGCAAACAAACCCCTTTCTTCAGACGGAAATTCTAATGTTTATAATAACTTAACTCAATTTCAGACCGTAAAAGTTGGCGATAAAATTGAAGTTAATTATACCGGCAGGTTTACCGATGGTTCAATTTTTGATTCTAGTGTTGGAAAAACTCCATTGGCTGTTACTGTGGGGACTACTAGTTTAATTAAAGGATTCACAAATGCGTTAATTGGAATGAAAGTTGGTGAAACAAAAACAGTTACAATTCTTCCCGAAGATGCCTACGGAACAGTTACTCCTTCAGGATTCATTATGACTGTTGATGCAAATCAAGTTAAAGATTTTAACTTATTTACTGTTGGTGCATCAGTTAGTAATGGAACAAGTAACGGAGTTGTAACTTCAAAAACAGATAAAAATATGACAGTAAATTTTTATCCATACTATAATATGCTTGGGAAAACTTTGATATTTGAATTAACATTAGTTTCAATTAAGTAGGTGATTTTTTGATGGATGTAGTAAAAAATGGAGATCAAATTGCAGTTAATTATACAGGAAGATTAGAAAACGGTTCTATTTTTGATACAAGCGTTGGAAAATCTCCACTTGAATTCACTGCAGGCGCAGGTCAAATGATAAAAGGATTTGATTCCGCGGTAATCGGGATGAAGGTTGGCGAAACAAAAACAGTTAAACTTTCTCCAGAAGAAGCCTATGGAGCATTAAATCCAAAAGTTATTTTTACTTTAAACAAAAGTGCTTTTCCAGATTTTGATAAGTTGAAAGAAGGAATGCAAATGCAAACAAGTAGTGGTGCTTGTGGAAGAATAACTAAAAAAACAGAAACTGAAGCGACAGTGGATTTTAACCATGAACTTGCAGGAAAAACACTCATTTTTGAAATAACCGTGGTTTCAATAAATTAAAGGTGCATTGTTTGGCAAAGATATTGATTGCGTACTTTTCTTCACAAAGCAAAGAAAAACTGTCAAGTGAAGATAAAGTTGCAAATGCTTTAGAAACCTTTTTTTCTAAAACTCACACTGTGAGAAAAATTCTTTTACAATCCAAAAAAAAGATTCCCTTGCAGGATCAATTCAAACTCGAAAAAGAACTTGAGTTAATTGAAGAAGGATCTATTGTAAATGGATTTGATTTAATTGTAGTTGGCTCGCCAATAGTTGGTTCACTAACTTCCGCTCCGCTCGTGAATGCTTTCTTAAGGCAAATTCCCAAATCCTCCGAACTAGTTGCCCCTGCTAAATATGCTTTGTTTTCTACAGGAATAATACCTGGTTTTGCAATTAAAAAAATGCAAAGCTTATTATCAATGAAAGGAATCAAACCAATTGAAAGTGAAACTTTTACAAGTATCTTTGATTTTGATGAAAAGAAAATGATTGAAGTAACTGAGTTTGCTCAAAAATTAACCCAAGTCCTTGAAAACTAAGTTCGGTTCATGGTTTGTTCAAAAACATCTTCGCCAAGTTCTTCCCAGTAATCGAGTTTAGTTCTGTCCTTTGATGTTTTTTCTTGTTTTATAATCTCTTTAGCACTTTCTTTCAATTGCTCTTTAATTTTATTTATCTCTGCGGTTTCCTGCAACGCCTTAATTTGTCCTTCAAGTGAAATTATTTCCATTTTTATATCTGAAGAAATCTTTTGAAACGTTTCTTCATCTATTTTTCTTTTGTAAAAAGTACTCTCTGCAATTTTTAATTGATGAACCTTCTTTTGCTTTTGTTCAAGTAAATCAAATAAAATTTTTCTTTTGTCTGAAGATAATGCATCCGCTTTTTTCATATCCTCTTTTGATAAGTTCTTATTTTTTTGAGAATCAATTTC
>Ga0172379_10009077_pt1 | contig 12338 bp, 7 predicted proteins | sample GrowelOW334metaG_FD_119756 | JGI IMG/M metagenome (GOLD analysis project Ga0172379, IMG submission 119756) | Groundwater microbial communities from an aquifer near a municipal landfill in Southern Ontario, Canada - Groundwater well OW334 metaG | ecosystem: Environmental > Aquatic > Deep... | reverse complement strand
CACGTTTCACATTTTTCACTTCCCGGTGCTCCCTGTTCCGGCTCGCGTTGCTTGAAATCTGTAAATCCCGTCCGCTGCCAGATGCCTTCGGACAGAATACCATCTACTCTAATCTGTTCGGAGGTTTTTAACGCAGTGATGGTTGAAGCGGATAAGGATACGGCGAAGAGCAGAACAAGGAATAGCAGAAAAATTCCGTTGAGAGTCCGGCACATATGATCTCCTCTGATTTATGGCGAATTCGGTGGTGTGTAGGAGAGTACTTACGCCGGAAGAGCAGTTCAGTTTACTACAATAGACAAGAAAGTCTTACTAGATACGATTTTATTGAAGATTGTTATGAGCAGATTTTTGAGTGAAGCTATTCTTTGTTTTTCTCTGTGGTCTTAGTGTCTCTCTGTGTTTGCTAAGTAATTTTGCCGCTGTCACATCGTGGGTTTCAGTTCTTTAGCACTGCATGATGTCAGACACGTATTCAGTACAGATAATACACGTGTCAATCATCGCTATAGCTATTTAATCCGTTTCACAACAACGATCGTTTGATCGTCGGAGTATTTGCTTTTTGCACTGTGAATCTGAACATCTTCGATAATCAATCTCGCAATGTTCTGCGCTTTTTCGTTACGCAGTTCACATAATTTAGCGGCCAATCTTTTTTCAGAATATTGAACTCCAAGATTATCCATCGCTTCAGAGACGCCGTCCGTATACAACAGCATGATATCACCCTTCGCCAACATCATCCCTTCGCTGCGGTATAACTGATTCGGGAACGGGCCGATGATGTTTCCGGTCGCTTCAAGGTATTCAATACTCTTGGTCGTTGCCCGATAAATTATAGGGCTGCTGTGGCCGGCATTAACGTACACGCACAGGCCTTTTAAGTCGTTCGACAATTCCGCATAAAAGAGAGTGAGGAATCGGTCATCGGAAAATGTGTGGTGAACAAGATCGTTAATATTATGGATCAGGTTGCTGATTTTTGTTTGGTAGCTCGCCCCCATACGCAACGCGCCCGAAACATACAACGCCTGAACCGCAGCGGAAATTCCTTTACTGGCGGCATCCCCAATCACAATACCAACGCGGTCTTTCTCTTCGCTCATGATATAATCGAAAAAATCTCCTCCAACAATTCTATCCGCAATCGAGATGCCGAACATTTCGTAATTGTGAAATTGCAACTCATGCGCTGGAAGAATACTTCTCTGAATTTCCCGGGCCTTATCAAGATCTTTCTGCAATTGCGAAGTCCTCCGTTCGATTCGTCTATTTTTTACCATAGACGTAACGGCAAGACTGATGATATTCAGCGTCGGTGCAACAATCTCATGCTGAACATCGGTGTTAAACGAAAGGATATACGGATACAGTTGGTTTCCTTTCACGGTCACCAATTCGCCGACACCGGTCGCGGAGTATTTCAGGATTCCTTTGCTCCGAAGATATTCATTCGTTTCTTTCGCCAAAATGGTTCTGTGCATGGCGAGCTGTTTGAATAATTTGTATTCATCCACCTTCAACGAAAAATTCGGTTTAATCTTCTCCACTTCCCCCTGTTGTGCGATCACTTCATACGTATTTTTTACCGTGTCCAGTTTCCAAACACGTCCTCCTTGAATCTCGATCCGGTCGTTGGAGACGATCTGGTGAAGAATATGCGAGAGCATCTCTTCCGTGGAAGCAAATTTCTTACTGTCGAAACTTTCGATAGTTTTATAGAGGGAACGTTGATTCATAGTATGTTTTTGTCCGTTTTAAGTATTTTGACATAATATACAAAACAATTGCCAATTCTTTTTGAACGAAGTGTGACGCAGATTCGTTGACAAGAGTGTGAGTATTGAGTATTTTATGCCGAATATTAACGCAATACTCTTTTTTCCACAATCTCAGGAGGACACACCATGCAAAAGTATACAAAATGTTATTTATTCGTCTTCTCGCTTATCGTTGCAGTAGCCATGATCGGATGTAAAGATGAAGATAGTCCGACAACGCCTGCGCAAAAACCAACTTCGCCGCAAATCTCCTTCAGCGGTCCGAACACACAGTCCGACAATCAATACGCGAATCAGGCAAAAGCATCCGCACAATCGTTCAATTCCCAGGGTGAACTGTTCAAGGCGTTTGCACAATTACCCGGAACACAGAACGGAAATGTGTGGACCTATTCCTTTACGGCAAATGGATTAACAGAAACGATTACTTCCGAATTGCTTAGCAACGGAAGTTACAGATGGAAAATTGTCTTCGACGGTTTATATGAAGATGATGATACTACCATTACCGTACAACATTGGACTGCATTTGAAGGAACGACCACAGCCGACGGCAAAACAGGCAGCTGGGTAGTCTATGAATACAACTCCACCGTTAAACAGGGTGAGTTGATATGGGCATCCGATGCTTCAGGAAATGAAACTGGTACATTTATCACCTACACTCACGGAGTTGCTGAAAAAAAATTGGAAGTAGTCAACAATGTCAATGGTACTGGGAAATTAATCTACTACCAAACTGGGGCTACGGGACCAATGTACAAATATCTTGAAATTTCCTGGCTAGCAGATGGTACAGGAACATATCAAATATATAAAGTTGATGGTTCACCTGATATTAGCGGAACATTCTAAAGAATCTTGTCGGAATCAAATATTATTTAAAAATAAGAAAGCCATACAGAAAACCGTATGGCTTTTTATTTTTAATATCACTCAATCTTCTCCTTTTCTCCTTATCACCTCCATCATAATCTGTGCACATGCTTCAGCATCAGAACCCGCTTCGTGATGATCCAGCGGAATAAACAACTCGCGGCAGACATTGGCAAGATTTGCCGGTCGAATTTTGAGAACCGATCGGGATAAACGGACTGTGCAACGGTATTCTACATCGGGCGCCGCTAATCCGTACGTTGAACAGCACGATTCAAGCACTCTGCGGTCAAATCCTACATTATGGGCGACAACAAAGTCGATATTCGCAAAGAACTTTTCCATCTCCGGCCAGAGTTCTTTGAACGTCGGCTTTTTCTTCACGTTGTTCCAGGTAATTCCGTGAATGTCGGTAAATTCAAAATACTCATACGGCGGTTTGATCAGGAATGTTTTTTTAGTGACAATCTTTCCATCTGCCACACGCACTAATCCGACAGAGCATGCGCTGTTGGGAGACCGGTTGGCGGTTTCAAAATCGATGGCGAGAAATTTCATAGTAAATGAATGTAACCAATTTTTACCAAGCTTTCGTAGAATAAAAACTAGCGACGAACGGATAACAAAAAATGTCTTTCCAACGAGATTGTATTTGCCTCAACATTTCGCTTACTTCTGCAGCATCAGTTTTTTTACTTGAACAAAGTTCTTTTGCTGGTTGCCGTTCGAGGATGTTACCTTGATGCGACAGATATACATACCGCTGGATATTCCGCCAGCGTTCCACACATACGAATAATATCCGGCGGACAATTGATCGTTCACCAATGTGGCCATTTCCCTGCAGAGCACATCATAAATTTTCAGCGAAACATTGCTTGCTTCTGACAATCTGAATTTAATTGTTGTTGCCGGATTAAACGGATTCGGATAATTTTGTAACAATGTAAATTCTTTTGAGACCAATTCTTTTACAACAGGACCTATACCAACGGTTGACAACGGTGCAGTTTTAATAGTAGTATATGTATCCATAATCTCAGCCGGACTTATTGCTTTATTAAAAATTTGAAGATCATCAATACTCCCCTTGAAATATGAAGGAGTTCCTGATGTACCGCTTTTCCCTAACATTGCAACCTGACCGGTATTCACTGTGCCAGTCAATGGAAGAGTGCCTTTCAATATGCCGTTCAAATAGATCATTGCGTTGACGCCATCATACACACCAGCAACATGTATCCAAACTCCTGTTTTTAAATCAACAGCAGATATTGCGGGGCGTGCCGCACCGTTAGATGTGGTAACTTTAAATCGTAATTGGTTATTTCCTTTGTCTTCATAGAGAACATAATTGTCGGTCTCGGAATCAAATACTGCACCGTAGGAAAGGGGCAGTTCGCTTGGCAGATAGGCTAATTTTATCCACACCGAAACAGAAACAGCACCAGATACATTAAAGGATGGTGAAGAAGCGAATTGAACATAATCATCAATTCCGTCAAAGCTCATTGCGTTACCTAACAAACCTTCCGAAATAACCGGACCACTTTTAGTAATTCCATTATTTGCATAGATCGTCGCATCATAGATCATCGTGTCAGAACCTAGCACTCCAACTGAATCAAGTTGATAGTACGAAACAACATTTGATGTGAGGTTTTTATGAAAAAAACTATTCGTGCTTGTTATCATCACATTTGGTGTTACTGCCCTGTCTTTAACGCTCTTGATCGTAAGAGTGTATGACAAATCATTCATTTTTGTTGTTGCAAGAATAACGCTCTTTTTATCTAATCCAAACATCGCACCTACTACTAACAACGAGTTGTTGATTGTATAGTTCGTTTTTGCCGATGCAGTAGCAGAATCAACCGGCTCGCTGAATTCAACGACCACCGTACCTGTATCTCCACGTGAAGTAATAAAAGCAACGATAGGCTTCGTCACATCGGTTAGTGTTGTTGCCGATACTTCGTTGCTATAATTAGTGCTTAAGACTTGCGCGAAATTTTTTGCTCTCACTCTATAATAATATGTGGTATTCTCAGTAATTAGCTGATCGATATATTGCGTTGTATCGCCGACTTTTGCATATAGCGCTGTTGGTGCCGAACTGGTGCCGCGATAGATCTGATACTCTGCAACACCGCTCTCTCCATCTATTGCTTTATTCCAGTGAATCGTAATGTTTGATACATTCACAGTTGCGGAAGTAAGAATAACATCGCTTGGTGCCGTCGTGTCACTCAGCGATTTTAATGTTTTCGGATCATCAGTCGTCATTCCGTCAACGCCCAGGTTAATATACGATGTCATGAGACTGGCGCTATTAATTGTCCAGATGTTGAATAAGATTCCCTTCGAATGAGAGTAATCAACAAGCGATTGTGTTCCAACGTTGCTTCCGATCCATTCGCCATTGATCCCTTTGACTTGATCAATAATTGCATTGGTGGCTGCCGCAAAAAGTTGCACACGGATTGTCGGATCCAGTGTTTTCGCTGCAGTAATCTGATTGATATTAAAGCTTGACAAGATGACCCTGCTTTGCATTCCGTATTTTTGGATCATTGCAACCGTTTTTTGAACCGCAGTTGAATTGGTGGTTTTAATTTCCGCTACAACGCCAATATTGTTTGCACTGTTCTTTGCTGTCTCCAATGCTTCAGAAAATGTCGGTATTTTTTCACCAGCAAAAATGGAACTGAACTTCGACCCTGCATCAAGGGCACGAAGCTGTGCATACGTCATCGCACTGACACTTCCTGTTCCATTCGTAGTCCTATCGACAGTATTATCATGCATTATCATCAATGAATCATCGCTGGATATTTGCACATCCAGTTCAAAATAATCTGCTTTTAAAGAAACAGCGTTTTTATACGCCGCCAAAGTATTTTCCGGTGCCAATAATGCACCGCCACGGTGAGCAATAGTTTTAACACCTGCAAAGTTTTGAACAAATAACAGTAACACTGCCATCACTACACTAAGTTGAATTCTTTGATTCATAGTACCCCCTAATTATCTGTTCATGATTTTCATGCGATTGACTACCGTGTAGTCAAAAAAAAGGTATAAAGGAAATTTAATCCAGAATTTTTATTTCATTATGTTGACTATGTTGTATGTTAAACCAAATCCGAACGGAAAGAGAGGATCGTATTCTTTATCCCCAATATTGATCGGGATTTGTTTCATTTCTTTCGGCCATGAATGCGGAAGTTTTCCTTTTGGCACATAATCGCCAAAAAGGACATCGGCAACGCCTTGTCCTTCGGTACCCGGAAGCCAAGCAGCAATGAAGGCATTGCTTTTTTCAAAAGTAGCATTGATAATCATCGGTCTTCCTGATAGCAGAACAACAACAACAGGAATTCCTTTCGCTTTCACTCGTTCAACCGTTGCTGCATCTTCTCCTGATAATGAAAGATCTGCCCTATCACCAAACATTTCAGCGTATGGTGATTCACCAACAACAATGATGGCAACTCCGTTGCTGTCTCCACCGCTACCATCAGCAGAATATGTCACTTCTGTTTCTTGTGAAACAGTATTTTTAATTGCTTGAAGAATTGTCGTTCCGCCGCTGATAACATTTCCATCTTTTCCCTGCCAACTTATTGTCCAACCACCGCATTGCATGCCGATATTATCGGCTCCTTTTCCCGCAATCTGGATTTTTCTTAACTTTTTCGAAATTGGAAGTATTGAGTTTTCATTTTTTAATAATACGAGGGATTGGCGGACAGCATCTTTTGCAACAGCTCTATGTTCCTTCGATCCAACCTGAGACAATAATTCTTTGTCCACAAAAAGATTTTTTGATAGATTCATATCGAATTTTACAGTCAGTATTCTTCGAACAGCATCATCGATTCGCCTTACCGATACTCTATTTTCTTGAACTAATTTTTTTAACTTCGTTACAAAATCGATATAGTTGTTCGAATTTCCCTGGCCGTTAGGATTCATTACCATATCGATCCCTGCATTGATCGACTGTTCAATCGCGTACTCATATTTCGGAGAAAGACGATCAATTGCGGCCCAGTCGGAGACAAGGAATCCTTTGAAACCAAGTTCATTTTTCAATACGTCGGTTAAGAGATATTTGTGACCAGTGATGCTGATACCATTCCAACTGCGAGCCGATACCATAATCGACTTTGCGTCAGCGTTGATTGCTTTAACGTAACCGGGAAGATGAATTGCACGTAGTGTCGCTTCATCAATTTCCGTATTCCCCTGATCACTTCCAGTTGTTGTTCCCCCATCCGCAACAAAATGTTTTGCACATGCAAGCAATGCCGCTTTATCGGATAATGATTTGCCTTGAATACCGTTAATATATGCCGCACTTAATTGTGCAACCAATTCAGGTTCTTCACCGAAGCATTCATACGTTCTTCCCCAACGTTCGTCTCGAGCAACTGCAACGCACGGAGAAAAATCCCATTGAATTCCTGTCCCCCTCACCTCTTGCGCCGTCACCACACCCACTTGTTCAACCAGTGCCGGATTTCTCGTTGCACCCAAACCAATATTGTGAGGAAAAATCACCGCGCCATCCACATTATGATGCCCATGAACCCCGTCAATTCCGAAAATGATCGGAATCTTTAACCGTGTTTTCTGCGACAACGTTTGTAGCGAATCATATACCTCTGCCCAGCCTTTTGGCGTAATGTCTTTCACTTCTGAATCTCCACCCCACAAAATTGAACCCAATGAATACTTGATAATATCGTCCGGATGTTGTTTGATTGCAGAATAATCCACCAGGGTCATTTGTCCGATTTTTTCTTCAAGGGTCATCTTCGTAAGCAGAGCATCAACCTTGAATGAAATCGACTGCTGTTGGGAGATTGAGAATGTGACAGGAAGGACGAGAAGAAACAATATGTGCTTCATACAAAATTCCATGCAGTGTAATCTTCGAGAGTCGTTACGTGATACTGCTCACCAGGATTTTGGATTCAATTCACGTTATGTGCGTAATATTGAAAACCGAATGGCGTTCATCAAAGAATGCTATTGAGCAATGTTCATGGATCACTGTCCATGTGTAATCGGAGTAAATAGAACACTATGAGATGTACACCCACGAATATTAATTTCGATTTCTGGTGAATGTACAGGATCAACATTTGTGAAGAAGGATGTGTGAGCTCTTTGGTTCGCAATCAATTTCTACGAATGTCAAAACTGTTAAATCGACCCACTGCTTTTTTGCGATATTTCGCATCGGCATAGTTCGTTTTGAAAAATATTAGGATGCAAAAAACGAGACTCACCGCCCAATTAACAATGAGTAACTGATGTTACGCACAAAGGTTTTTTGGAAAATATGGTTCGTCGCGGCGCAGAAAAAGATGTTTATCCTGAGCAAATCCTTCGACGCGGCAATCGAGAAATGCCTGCCTTACTCAGCAGGGCTTTAGTTGTTGTTCCGAGTGAAAATATTTTCAAAACTATGCGTAACATCAGAGACCAAATCATTTTTTCATTTTTCACTAAAAGCATTCAGCGGTAGCCACACTTGTATAGCCGCTCCGGTCTGACTTGCATCGGCAAATGGAACCAAGACCAATACTTTTGGCATAGAATCTTTTTCTGCGGCATTCAGCGATACTGAATATGATTGTTTGCCAATCCACTCTTTGGGTAAAAGGTTCGGGGCATAGATAAATTCAGATTTATCAACAAGATATTTTTCTGAAGATGAATCGTTCAATGCTTCCGCATTTAATGATTCATCGAACGCTAACACCTGTGGACCTCGCTGGAAAGCGATGTGGTCAGGATAACTTTTACCGCCTGATATTATTTGGACAGACATATCAAAAGATATTTTTACTTTGTCGTTTGATTTCCATGTACGAGTTATTGTTACGTATTGACCCGGTGAGCCTTTAAATTCTTTTGCACCAGCCTTTGCGGTAAATGATGAACACCACGAAGGAACTCGCAATGAAATCGGGAATGAGGCGGTCTTAGAAACATTTACTAGTAATGTTATCTCATCGCTTTCAGGAAATTTACCCAACACTTGCAACGACAGAGAGATCTGTTTTTTATCTTTCGTCATAATGACGTCTTTATACAATGCTGGTTCATACAGCATTACTGTTGGAGTACCCTTGATATTCCCAAATGTAAGATATGGAATCAGTGCAATACCGCGAGGTATGCTTGAGGTACAACAACTGATCCACGGGATGTACGGCTTTTTGTCCATTAACGGAGTATAATAACTTACACAGCCATTTTGTGGATTTTCGGCCGCTAATAAATGGTTGTAAATGGATTTTTCAAGTTGTTCTGCGTAACGGGTATCTCCCGTCACTTCCAAAAGAGCTCGATTCAATTGAATCCATGTAACGGTAACACATCCCTCGCCAATGTGATCCTTTTCTGCTCCGGGCAGAACATCATCGCCTTGGAAATGTTCCCACGCACTGGTTGTCCCAGTAATATATAATCTTTTCGTTACCACATCCTGCCATGCACGCACTGCCGGCGTTAAGAACATTTCATCCCCTGTAACACGATATAAATTAACCAGTCCTACAATATTCGAAAGCATTTCGTAGGCTTTCCCATTCGCTACTTTATTGACCTGTCCAGAATCCATTAATGTGCGGATAATTTGGGGGCCGTTTTTTTGTTCGTACGCATCAATAATGTAATAGCAGAAATCTAAATATTTTTTTTCACCAGTATATTTGTATAATTCTACCATAGGATCTAATACACTTGTTGCAGCCATTCCAACATGTGTACCCGCTTCAATGATATCACGTTGACCCGGCATATTGCCAAATGTTTTGCATAACAAATCACCGATTTTTTTGCATGTTTCAAGCGCAGGCTGATATCCGGTGGCAGTGTAATAACCAAGCAAGCCGTATAAATTATATTTATGTGACCATACGTCCCAACTTGTCCAGTAATCGTTAGGACCATATGTGCCTAAATATCCATCTTCCAATTGTGTGTTCACAAGCGAGAACATCAATCTATCCATCTGTTTTTTCAATCGAATGTCATGCGTATATTTCCAGACGTTTGACGCTGTTTCCAAATATTTTCCAATATGCTCTCCAGCCCACGGATGATTTCCAGGACGTTGCAGGTAGCAATCGATCATTCCTTCTTCATCAACTTTTAAGAGACGCTCTTCAAGATTTTGCATACTTCGTTTCTGAAGATAGCCGTTTAACCGTTGATCGTGTAACTGAACAGAAGAGTAAACATCCGAAATCTTGTTTTGCACTACTGGTTTCGGTTCAATTCCCGCAACAACATCAATCTGTTTATTCACTACATACATTTGTTTTTTTCTAACAGTATCTTTGCTCTCCCCTTCAATGAACAGGTATTCTATTGTTACGAAATCTTCATTAGCAGGATGAACCTCAGAAAACACAATAACAGTTTCTGAATCCGGAAGAACATGCACTTCCTTCGATTCGGTATAAAGTGTTTGTTGTAACTTACTCTTAACAAAATATTCCAATGTTCCCTTGTACAGCTTGTTCCCTTTGTGTGAAAATTTTATGTTCGGCGTGAATGAGTTATTTGACGCTTCAGCAATCACACTTGTCATCGACACAAAATCAGTCCAATGAACTGCACCATACGTATAAGGACCTTCATACATTCCAATCCCTCCAACATCCGGACTAAACAATCTTACGGCAATGACATTTTCTTTGTCGTACTGAATATCGTTTGGAGATATGAAATAGATTCGAGGTACATCCCACTTTGTGACATACTTTGGAGGTAATGACCCCATTTGTCCGATAAGTTTTCCATTGAAATATGTAAAATCTACATCGTCAATCTTTCCGAGGCAGAGTTTTAGTCCATTTCCTTTTTCAATTGCTCCCTTCATTCCGGAAGGAATTACTATTTTTGTTCGATACCATGCAAAGACATTTTCTTTAAGGTCTTTCGCCGACCAACTTGCTTGGATGTTTTTAGAATTCCAAAGGGAATCATTCCATGTTGGGTTTGACCATTCCGGATTATCTCCTATTCTAAATTTCCATGTCCTAGGTAGATCTACGGTTTGGGCGTGAGTGTATACTGTACAAAAGGCAATGACGACAATACGGAGGTATGTGTTGACAATTTTTTTCATGAAGTATTTGTTTATTGTTTTAGAGTATGGTGACATTTCTGAAATACTCATTGATGATGTTTCTCATCTTAGAATAGAATACCAATGGATATTTTTTGAGCATTTACCAGAATTCCAAAATCTTGATATGCATAGTCGACCGAAAGCTGCAAACTGCCGACAATTTCCTGTTTCACGCCTATGCCCAGTGTCATTCCTTCCTGAGAATCAGCAAGGAACATTGATTTGAATCCTCCGCGTAGCGCAAGAAAATCATTAAAAACATATTCTCCTCCAATATTTACGCTTTCATAATTATCGTTGGGATGTGAAGCATCGACAGCAAGAATGAGTTTGTTCGTCTCATTGGTAAAAACTTTGTATGCAATGCCAACCTTGAAGTTTAACGGCAATGCCCATTCCTCCATTGTTATATTGGCAGGTATTTTTCCATAATTACCAGTGGTTGATGGATCAGGATCAAACAACACCGATGTAGAAATTCCCTCCATTTGCATTTTTGTACCAAAATTTGTGATCGACATTCCTAGAATCACACCATCAAACGGTGTGTCATATTTCATGCCAATATCTATTGCCACTGCACTCGCACTCATTTTCCAAATTTGTTGATAAACAAATTTCGGGTTGAATCCAATGGAAAACCGGTCGGTAAGTTTTATTGCATATCCGATACTCAATGCAATATTGGAAACTGAAAATGATTCTCCGTTCCCCTCAGGGTTATCAATTGTCGTTACTTGCATTTCACCGATATTGGACGCCGTGAACGAAACACCCAGCGTTCCGATATCACCGAGGCTTATTGCAGCGGCAACATAATTGTATTGAATATCGGCAAGCCACTGTGTATGATCCGCAACGAATGCCCCCTTGGTGATATCGGCAATACCTGCAGGATTCCAATACATCGCACTCGGATCATCGACAATTGCAACGAACGCGCCACCCATTGATAAACCCCGTGCCCCTTGACCAATGGAAAGAAACGGAGCCGCAGTTGTTCCTTTCTTCGAGACATTCGATTTAAATTCCTGAGAGGGCAACAACAATGTGCAACCAATGAGCATCGCAGCAATACGAAGGATATTTTTAGTTTTCATAATCATTGTCAAGTTTCCTTATTTGATGACAGCAAATTTGCCGATATGTTCACCGCCGTTAGGAACTTTTACATGATAAATATACAGTCCGAAAGCTGCTTCCATACCATCGTCTGATATTAAATCCCATGAGACAGAGCCATTTGTTTCAGAATACTCCTTATCAATAATTTTCACCAGCGCTCCGCTTTCAGTAAAAATTTTTACGGTACACTCAGCCGGAAGATTAATGAAATCAATTTTTCTGTCTCCGCGTCCGCTTTGATACAATGAGCGACGCTCCCACTTTGCTGCGCTGATATACGGATTGGGAACGACAGAAATCTTATTAAGATGATTTTTAGCTAATGCATTATTCATGTGTGACGAATGCGATTTAAACTCAAAATAATCGCCGCCGGCAAATTGCTTTTTTGTTTT
>Ga0172379_10009076_pt1 | contig 12339 bp, 7 predicted proteins | sample GrowelOW334metaG_FD_119756 | JGI IMG/M metagenome (GOLD analysis project Ga0172379, IMG submission 119756) | Groundwater microbial communities from an aquifer near a municipal landfill in Southern Ontario, Canada - Groundwater well OW334 metaG | ecosystem: Environmental > Aquatic > Deep... | reverse complement strand
GCATCCCGCATCTCCTGCCCGGGGCGCTGGCGCTCGCCGCGGCGGCGGGCTTCATCAACACGCTCTCTCTCGGCTTCTTCCACACGCCGGTCAGCCACATGACGGGTGCCGTGTCGCACCTCGGACTGGATGTGGTGGGCGGGAAAACGGCCGACGCGGTCACTTCGGCGGGCATCATCATCGGATACATCGCCGGGGCCATGCTCGCGGGCATGGTGGTGGGGGCATGGAAGCTGATCCCGAGCCGGCGTTATGGCGTCACCATGATGATCGAAGGCGGGCTGCTCGGCCTGGCAAGTTATCTCCTGCTGCATCAACACCGGCTGGCGCTGCCGGCGGTGTCCATGGCGTGCGGCCTCCAAAACGCGATGACCAGCAGCTATTGCGGCCTGATGATCCGCACGACCCATGTGACCGGCCTGGTCACGGACATCGGCGTGATGCTCGGCCACTGGGTGCGGCACCGGCAGATCGACCGGTGGAAGCTCAGCTTTCTCGCGGCCACATTCCTCGCGTTCGGCGGCGGCGGCGTCCTGGGCGCGCTGGCCGACGTGTGGTTTGGCCCGTCGAGTCTCGCGGTGGTGGGCTGCGTGTGCGTGCTGGCCGGCGGGCTCTACTGGTTCGCCACGCATCGCGGCGTGGTGGACGTGATGCTGGACGCCATGCCGCAGCCTCCGCGCACGGGAAGTTTTCCGAACGACTGATACCATTTCGGGATGGAAGTCGGTGGAATCGGAGGCGGACCACGACGCGCCTTGCCTCCCTCTCCCTTCATCGGATGAGGGGAGAGGGCCGGGGTGAGGGGTCGCGTGCGTCGGCGTTGGTGGCCACACCCCTCATCCGGCCTGCGGCCACCTTCTCCCCTCCTCCGAGGAAGGGAGAAGGCACGCGGCGTGAGGTTCAGTTCGCATTCCACCGACTTGCACTGGGAATTGGTTGAGGCTGCATCCTCCGCGCTTCTCAGCGCCACCAGTGCGTGAACAGCGGCGCGAGCACGAGGCTGGGCAGGTAATTCGCCAGCGGGACCTTGCGCAGGTCGAGAATCACGACCGCAATGCACATCACGACCAGGCCGCCGGTCACACGGACGGAGTTCAGCAGCGCGTCGTCGTGGAGATGGTTGGCCAGCCCGTTGGCGGCGAGGGTGATGGTGCCCTGATACGCGAGCACCGGCAGTGCCGCCAGCAGGACGCCGGGGCCGAACGTCGCCGCAAAACCCATCGCCGCGAGACCGTCCAGCACGGCCTTGATGGCGAGGATGCGGAAGTTGCCGCGTGTGCCGTCCTCGATCGCGCCGAGGATGGCCATCGGTCCCACGCAGAAGAGCAGCGTGCAGGTGACGAAGCCCTCGCTGAAACGGTTGGCGTCCGCCGGGCTGGCGGCGGCGATGCGCTCCTTTGCGTATTGGCCGAGGCGGTTCATCCCGTCCTGCAACCGCAGCAGCGCGCCCAGCACGTTGCCCAGGACGAGCGCGAGCATCGCGATGCCAAGCTGCTTGACCACCGCGCCGAACGGGCCGCCGATGCCAGCCCAGATCATGCTCATGCCGGCGTAGATGGTGAACGCGGCCAGACCCAGCTTGATGCGGGTCTGCGCGGGCAGGGAGAATTGCCGCGACGCCTTCAGCCCGAGGAAGCCGCCGAGGAGAATCGCCGCGCTGTTGATGAGCGTGCCGGTCACGCAGCGGACTGAACCACGCCCCCGCCACTCCGGGAAGAGCAAAGCACGCCGGACACGCCCTCCGAAAACCGCCTGTCAGGCCGGGCGATCCGCTGCTTGCCAAGCCCGGCGAAAACAGCGCAAAGTCGCCCCGGATGCACCCCGTCAAAACCAACCTGGCCGTGACAGATGCAATCTCCGTTTGGCCGGATTTCTGTTAGTCCACTCGACACAATGCGCGCTGTGTTCCACATCCTCCTTGTTTCGGTCGCGGTTGGCTGCACACCGAAGTCGAGCACGAGCACGCAGGTTGTGCAGACCACGAATGCTGTTGTCATTCTCGACGAGGCCAGAGCCATCGCAATTGCCCGGCAAGCAGTCAGCACCAACGACACATGGGTTGCCAGAGCGACGTTTGAAGCAAGGCGCGACGGTTCAGGTTGGTCGGTGTCGGTCGAGCGCTGGCCACAGGAGATTGGCGGTCATCGGCTCGTGAAGATTGATCCGAATGGAAAAGTTACAGCGTATTATCGTGGCAGGTGAGGCCACTTCGCACGTTTATGGACCAGACAACACGTTACCGACTGGCGCGAGTCTCGTATTGGTCGTTGTTCATCATCGCACCTGCTGTTGCGCTGTTCTTCATTCTCGAAGCTTCCAGTTCGAGCGCGGGAGTTTGTTTCGGAGTCGGGGTAGTCTTGGCCTTCATCGGCGAACACGGTTTTCGGCCTTGGAAGCGGCTGTGGAAAGTTGAGATCTGATTGATTATGATAGCGAGCTCGCTGTGTATGACGATGACGTGGCTTAGCCATGCGCTACCCCGGAGATCGGGTCATCAAAAATGATTCCCATGGAAATGGCTTGCGCCGACGGGGCGAACCCCTATCTTCGCGCAACTTGATCGCGGGGTGGAGCAGCCCGGTAGCTCGTCAGGCTCATAACCTGAAGGTCCTAGGTTCAAATCCTAGCCCCGCAACCAACTTTGAAAACCCCCGGGAAACCGGGGGTTTTTGTTTTTCCATTTCCAACCGCATCCCGCCCGCAAGTCGCGCCCCTGCCGCCCGTTTTTGGGGCTGTCTTTTCCGTTCTCCAACAGGGCTCGCACGCCCTCCAGCGCGGTCTTCACAGGCTGTGTGAAACCTCCACCACCGCACGGGAAGCATTGCGGAGCGCCGATCTCCGATCCGGCGCGTTTCCGGGCGCGTTTCAATACCCGCCGGGTCGGAGACCGGCGCTCCGGGGGGCAAGATGCGCCCGTCAGCCAGATGGCTGGAGTTTTCACACAACCTGTTCAGGCAGCAGCAGGATGGGATTCAAAGGAATTCCCGAGCCGGCAACGCGAACGAACCAAACGGTGCAGTCCTCAGCAAACGCCGGCAGGGACGGGAACCCACAGGCAGCCGGACGTTCCTGCGGCGTGAACGCCGCGCGTTTCAACCGCATCGTCCCGGATCAGGGTGAGGCAAGCTGGCGGTTATGCATGCTGCGAACCGCATGGTAGTTGTGGCAGGTGGAGCAGTTCTGCGAGACGCCGCCGGCGGGACTGTGACATTCGGTGCAGCTCTGCTTCGTGGGAAGAAGGATGTCCCCGGTGCGGCTGCTGAACTGCGCGGCGTGACACTGGGTGCAGCCGACAATGGTGTGCTTGGTGTGGTCAAACTCGCCGCGAATGAGCCAGTGATCGGGCGTCTCCGGCCGCGTGACAAGGGGCAGGCCATCCGCCCCGCCGGCCTTCACCTCATGGCAGTAGGCACAGCCCGCAAAACGCGCGCGCGGCGAAACCTTTCCCGCATCCGCACCCACGGCGAGCTGCCGGGAAGGATCGCTGGCGAAGAAGACCTGCTGCTCCAGATTTTCGCCGTTGAAGGCGCGCTCGCGCAGCTGGCCCATTTTCCGCGCAACAAACTTTTCAGTCTCGGCCCGGGCCGTCACCCCGGAACGGCGGGCAAGGTCGGCGTATTGGGTCGGCAGGCTGCGGAGGTAGGCGCGCACGCCGGCGGGATCTCCGTGCGGCAGGCGCATCTCCGGACTGCGCGCGTCGAACTGAAGCGCGTGGCAGGCCTGGCAGTTCTTCGCATACGTGACGGGCTGGAAGTGGGCGCCGGCGGCGGCGGGCTGATGACAGTCGGCGCAGGCCAGCGGATGACCGTCGCGCAGGACAAGGCCGGAGAGGTGGACCGCGTGGTTGAAGTTCAGCGAGTTGGTGTCCTTGAGATGCTGGGAGTGAACCTGGAAGTCGGGATGATCGCCGGCAAAACTCTGGAAGACCATCGTGTAGCCCTGCTCCGGCCGCGGCGACTGGAAGAGCCGGCGGCCCTCGGCCCGCCGGAAGTCGAACGCGGAAGGCGGCAGCGACTCGCCCTGCTTGCGGGAGGCCTCCATCACCGCCGCGTTCCCGTGGCAGGAAAGGCATTCCCCGTCCTTCGGTGCGGGCATCCGTCCCTGGCCCTGGTGCTCACGATGGCAGGCGGAGCACGAGTGGTCGCGCGTGACGTTGGGCTGATGGAAGCGGTGGCCCGGGTGGCAGGCCAGGCAGCTGCGGTCAATCTCCGTCATGCCGCCGGCGGTGATGGTGTGCAGGCGGTGCGGCTCCAGCGGGCCGGGATCGGCGCGAAACGCGGCGCGCATCCACTCGCGCAGGTCACCATGCGCGGCGGTGTGGCAGGCCCCGCAGCCATCGTGCCCGGGCCACGCGTGCCTCATCTGCGAAAAGACCACCCCGTGGTGTTGCGCGGAAACCGGCCCGGCCGAGATGAACCGCCACTGCCATGGACCGAAGAACCCGACGAGCAGCACCGCCACCGTGGCGGCAACGACGGTGACGCACAGCCGTCCACGCTGGCCTCGCAGGGTGCGGCGCGGCTGGCATTTCGGGATCGAGCACGCGCAACCCCCGTCGGGCAGCGGCCCGTCCGTGCAGGGGCCGCCGTGTTCCTTCGGACGCGTGCAGCGCCACCGGCCCTTTTCCTCGCCCGGCAGCTTCTCCATCACGGGCCGGCACTCGCCGGTGGCGCGGCACTCGCCGGAGGGCGAGGGGCCGATGCGGCAGGGGCACCCTTCACACATCCTGCCGCACTCCCAGTTCAGGTTTGGCCGCTCGTAGCGGCTGTGATCGAAATCAGGGGATGGCAGCTGGTCCTTCAAGACAATGATGAATTATGAATGATGAATCATGAATGCGCGACGGTGGCTCGGCGCGCGGCGACGCGCCTGGCCTCCGTTCATACTTCCTGGTTCATCATTCATCGTTTCAGTTAGCGCGCTCCGGCGGAGAAGCCATAGACCAGCACGATGTGCGCGATGGCCCAAAGCATCAGGCTGTAGGTGACGGGGATGTGGACGAAAAGCCAGAGGCGCAGCGTGAGCTGGAGCGCGTGCTGGTAATCAAGGCCGTCCTTCTGCCGCACGAGTGCGACGAGATCCTGGAGGGTCAGGCGCTCCCGCTCGTTGAGGAAGCGGTTCAGGTCGCCGAGGTCATGGAGCAGCGCGTTGAGCGGCAGGCGGTTCTCGAAGAGATGGGAGAGGAAGTTCCGGGGTCCGGCGAAAAAACCGTGCAGACGACGCGCGTAAAACTCCGCGATGGTCGCGGATTTCGCCTCGGCGACGGAATTCAGCGCGAGGGCCTCCGCGCGTTCACGGAGCTGGCGGCGCACGACGGGAATGCGCTCGAAGGGCACCTCGCCGCCGCGCGCGGTGAGGCGCTTGGGCCAGGCGCGCGAAATGATGATGCCGGCCACACCGCTGGCCATGACGACGACATACAGCAGCGTGAGGACGACCTCGAACCAGCCCACGGGCCAGCGGCCCCGGACGTGCAGCAGGAAGAGCACCCCGGTGAACATCCCGGCGTAGAGGTGAAATTCCAGCCAGACCTCCGACCGGCCCAGCGGCAGGTAGGGGATTTTCTTGAACCAGTTGTAGCCCGTGAGCAGCACCATCACGCTGAAAAGCAGCCAGCCGCTCAAATAGGCCGAACGCGTCGTCGCGCCGGCCCAGACGACATAGACGGACGCAACCGCGGCGCTGGCCGCAACCAGCAGGCTGCTCCACAGCAAACGGCGGCGAAGAAATCCTCTCATCGGTGAAGCCAGCGCGCGAAGGCGTCGAGATTGTTCATGTCCATGCGGCGGAGCGCCCCGTGCGGGCACGAGCGTTCGCAGGCCGGCCCGCCAAGCTGGTCGGAGCAAAGGTCGCACTTGGTCGCCTTGGCGATGGGGCGCATGTCCTTGTCCACCATGAAGGCCCCGTCCTCCCCGCGGATTTCCACCATGCGGATGGCCTCGTAGGGACAGTTGTTCGAGCAGATGCTGCACCCGATGCAGGTGGCCTGGTTGACGACAACCTCGCCGCCGCTCTGACCCCGGTGGATCGCGCCGGTCGGGCAGCCGATGAGGCACACCGGGTCGGCGCAGTGCATGCAGGAGTTGGCGACCATGATGCGTCCGCTGGTGTGGCCGTGGCGGAGGAAGCGGGGGTTGCCCTCGTTGGTCGCGGCGCAGGCGCGGACGCAGTCGTCGCAGCGCGTGCAGCGTTCCAGATCGATCACCATCGTGGAGGTGCCGTTGAAGAACCGGTTCTCCGTCAGGAACTCCATCAGTTCCGGGCCGATCTTCGCGCCTGCATCCAGCCTGCGCCCGGTGCTGGACAGCGTGGTGCCGGCCAGCTCCTCCGGCGTGAACAGCTCGGGAAGCCCGGCCTTGGGCACCGTGGGGAGAACCACTTCCTCCATCACGAGCGTGGGCACGACAAGGACGTGCGTGTAGCCAATGACGCGCAGCGTGTGCTGGAACGGGACGGAGTCCTTGTTGACCCAGTTGTGCGTGATCTCACGCAGGCCGAACTCGCAGCCCGCGCTGAGATAATTCAACGTCCGGTGGCCGTGGCCAAACTTCTGGCTCAGGCGCGCAAAGCCGGAACGGATCAGGACCACGCCGTTCGGGTAGTCGCCCTCCTGCGCGATGATGGTCTCCTTCTCGGGCGAGTGCCCGCCCTCCTTCGCCAGACGCTTGTAGTCTCCGGACCAGTCGTAGTCGCCATAGGTGCCGAACTGGGTCTGCTCGATCACGCGCCTGAGCTGCTCATCGTTGAGCCGCTGGAAAACGGGGATCTCGCGCAGGTGCGTGGCCAGCGTGCGTTCGCGGTAAATGCGGTCGATGTGGTGCCGCAGGTGATCGTCGAAGCGCAGCAAATCGCGCAGCCCCTGCCAGCGGATTTCCAGCAGCTCCGTCTCATCGCCCAGAGCGAAGATGGTCGAGGTGCGCGCGGCGCGGCTCAAGGCCGCGATCTCGCCGAAAAAATCCCCCGCCGACATCGTGGCGGTCTTGTGCTCGTCCAGAATGCGCGGCACGTCCTGCAGGAAGACGCCCGCGCTCCTGCCGCTGTCGCCCGCGCTGACGCCGGCGTCCTGCTCCAGTTCCTTCGCCGTGCGCACCTCGGGATCGCGCGGGTTGGTCCAGAGCTGGGCGACGATTTCAAAAAGCCCCTTGCGCCTCGCCTTGCGGCGGCCCAGCAGGGACGCAGGCAGGCCCGGGTTCAAGACCACGCGGGCATGGCCGGACAGGACCAGAAACGCCGAGGAGCCGTAGTCACCGGCCCGGACGATGATCTCGCCGTTCTTGAACCGGCGGATGCGGGCGTCGTTCTGGAGGATGCCCCGCAGCGGGGTGCGCTTGGAGAACTTGTCCGCGTCCATCTCGCTGAAGGGACGGATCGCCATGAGACGGTTCACGTCCGCCTCGGTCATGTCGGGGTCGAACGAGCTGTCCCACCGCTGGGGCTTGTCGATGACGAAGTGGGCCGTATCCATGCGCGTCAGGCGTCGAGGACAAGATCGCCCTTCGGACGGCAGATGCAGGCGAGGCAGGAGCCGCCCTCGGGCGGGGCATCGGGCTGCTTCGTGTATTCCACGCCGCCCGACTTGATGGCCACCGAGCAGACGCCGCAGCTGCCCGCGCGGCAGCCGGACTCGATGCGCACCCCCTGCTCCAGGGCAAAGTCGAGGAGGTTGTCCTGGGCGGGGCTCCAGTCCAGCTCCCTGCCGGACTTGGTGAAGATGACCTTGCACACGGGTCCCGGGGCACCGGCCGCGGCTTTCGCCGCGGATTTTTTCTTCACGGTGGCCGGGCCGAAGGCTTCGTAGTGAATGTCCTTTTCCGGAACCCCCCAGGCTTCGAGCCCGTCGTTGAGCGTCTTCATGAACGCCCCGTTGCCGCACATGAAAAACTCGTAGTTGTTCGAAGGAAGCCTCTGCTTGAGCAGCTCAACGGTGACGCGGCCCTCGTGATGAAAGTGCTCGCCCCTCACGTCGGCCTTGCCGGGCCGGCTGTAACAGATGACCACGCGGATGTTGTCGTGCCGGGCCAGTTTCTCCAAATCCTCCCGGAGCATGTGTTCGCCCTGGCTGCGGCAGCCGAAGAAAAGCCAGACCTCGCGGCGCGACCCGCTCTCGGCGATCGCCTTGGCCATGCTCAACATCGGCGTCACCCCCACGCCGCCCGCGAGCAGGCAGATGGGCGTGTTCTTCGCCAGGTCGAGGTAGAAGTGACCCGTCGGAGCCTTGACGTTGAGCAGGTCCCCCTCCTTGACGTGATCACTGAAGAAGCCCGAGGCGATGCCGTGGGGCACGCCGGGCTGGTCCGCCGGCGCCTTCTCCCGCTTGATCGTCACGCGATAGAAGTCGGACCGCGTCGGACTGTCGGAAAGCGAATAGCAGCGCACGACCTGCTTGTCGCGGCCGGGGATGTCGAGGGAGAAGGTGAGATACTGGCCGGGCTTGTAGGACGGCAGCGGCTTGCGGTCATGCGGCACAAGGTAAAACGAATACACGTCCTCGCACTCGGTGGACTTTTGCACGACTTTGAACTTCCGGTAGCCATTCCAGCCCTGGACCACCTCCTGCGCCTCCTTGTAGCGATACTTCGCCGCCTGCACCAGCGCCTCCAGCCGCTCGCGGTCCATCCGGTGCTGCTCGTTTTCATGCCCCAGCCGGGTGAGGGCGGAGTAAGCCATCAGGGCCATCTGGCTGGACAGCACCGCCAGCAGGACGAATCCGAACGCGAGGCCTGTGTTGCCTCCAAGCGCCGCCTGAACCTGCTCGATGATGGATTGCATGCCGTTATTTCCACAGGCCCGACCGGCCACATGTTTCGGTTGACGCGAGCATTGTTCGTTTCCCGCACCGATTGCCAAGAATTATTCTGTAAAGACAGTTTACAAATCCACGCTTGCTTTCGTTTCCAGACGAACGCGAAACTTTCACCGCCAACCAATGATCGACGTCGCATCGGGAACCAAACGACTTCCACCGCGCCCGGCGCGAATGTTCTTCCTGCTGGTCCTCCTGTCCGCCCCGCCCCTTCACGCGGCCGAGGCGCCGGCGCGCTTCACCGGCTCGCCGGGCTGCGCCACCTCCCTTTGCCACGACGGCGCGGGCGAACTCCGCCACCAGAACACCATCTGGCAGAAACAGGACATCCATTCGCGCACCTACAACACCCTCGTCAACGGCCGCTCCGCGCAGATCGCCGCCGCGCTCAAAATCCCCGACGCCACGACAAACACGCGCTGCACCACCTGTCACGCGCCGTTCCAGAACGTCGCGAAAGCCGCCTTCCTCAACGAGATCACCCAGCCCGCCGAGGGCGTTTCCTGCGAAAGCTGCCACGGTCCCGCCGAAAAGTGGATTAGATCGCACACCCGGTCCGACTTCACCCATCGTGACCGCGTGCTCGCCGGTCTGCGCGACCTGAACCACCTCTACGTCCGCGCCAACAGTTGCGTCGCCTGCCATCAAACCGTGGAGCCCGCCCTGCTTGCCGCCGGCCACCCGGAACTCCTCTTCGAACTTGATGGCCAGGCCGTGGCCGAGCCGAAACACTGGCGCGAAAAAGACGGCTGGCACGGGCCGAAAGCCTGGCTCGTCGGCCAGGCCGTGGCCCTGCGCGAGATGAGCGCGCAGCTCACCAAGGAGAAAACGGCCGGCGAGAAACTCACCGCCCCGTGGGCCGGCGCCCTCTGGCTCCTGCAACAGCTCGACGGGCTCAACCCCGCCCTGCCCTCCCTCAAATCCGCCACCAGTGCCACGCAAGCCCACGCCGCCGCCGACGCGCTCGCCCGGCGCGCCGCCGAACTGGAGTGGAGCCGCGAACTGACGCGCCAGGTCCTTCAGCGCCTCGCCCGCACCCACACCGAATTCGCCAACACCAGGATTTCCCAAGCCCAGCACGCCCGCCGCGCCGAACGCCTCGTCCTCGCCCTCGATCGTCTCACCGCCCCGTTGGACAAGGCCGCACTGGCCAGGCTTGAACCCGAACTGAAGGAGCTTTTTTCCCTGGCCCAGTCCCGCCCCGACTTCAAGCCCGCCGCCTTCGCGCAAGTCCTCGACCGCATGGCCAAAAAACTTTGATCCGTCCGGGTTTCACAACGCCGGATTGCGCGGAAATTTCACCAACGGCAGGCGTGCGCCGCGATGCAGGCTGCGGTCGGCCCTGACCGGTTCGGGCGGGAGGAAGATGCCACCCAGCGCCGCCGCAGCGGACGCGGTTACGAGATCATCCTGATCAATGCCATCACCGCTCACGCCCACAGCGCCGATGAGCACGCCGCCACGGTAGAGCGGCATGGAGCCGGCGAAGATCGTCATGCCGTTGGGCAGGTTCGGGTTCGCCGTCGTCGAGGTTGTGAAGGCCGCGCCGTTGAGCGTGTTGACGGTCGAGACCGCAGGGACGGTGATGATGGAAAAGCGTTCCTGCAGGCCGAGGAATATCCCCGCTGTGGTCCCGCCGATGCCCGGCGGATAAGTGCCCTGCGCCATGAAGCCCACCGTGCGTGCTGTGAACGCCCGTGTGTCCGTGCTGAAGAAAACCGCCGTGCGAGCCTTCTGCACCGCCACATCCCAGCTGAACCGCGTCGCATCCGGCGACGTGCAGAACGTGCCCAGCACGACCGGCGGGCTGCCGGCGGCGTTCGGATTGTTGACGACCGAGATGAACACCTGCGCAGCCTGGCCGCGCGGCAGACGGATGCCCGCCCGCGTGGTGCGGGCGCGATTCGCACCGGCGGTGAGAATGGCGGTGACTTCGCCAGCGGTGAGCCGCGCCGCGCCGCCCGGCAGGGCGACAACACTGGGATCGGCGATGATGGGCTGGCGAATCTCGCCGGTCACTCCGCCCATCGTCGCCGCCACGTAGGGCAGCGGCCCGGCGGGACTCGCAACAGGCGTATAACCGGCCACCACCGCGCCAATGCCGCCCAGCGGCGTCACGGTTCCGGGCGAAGTCGTGCTCGCAACATAGGGCAGCGCGATCCCGTCAATGAAGACCTTGGTCCCCAGAATCCGGGAAGACGGCCCGAAGCCAACCTGCCCGGCGAGCGCCACGTCCTCGTCCACCTTGGCGCTGATGACCGTCGCGGCGGAGATGTTGAGCGGGCTGTCATCGCCATCGCCCGCAACGCCGACGCCGCCGATGAGCGCGCCCGCCTTGTAGAGCGGCACGCCGCCCGCCGTGCCCGCGAGGCCGCCGGTGAGCGGCGTGGCGATCTGGGTGAGCGGAGCGGCGGGCGTGGAGTTGAGCAGCAGCAGGCCGGCTTCGGCGGGCAGCTTGTATCTGTTGATGTCGGAAAAGGAGAGCTGGGAGAAGTTCACGCCCACCAGCGGGCCGGGCGGCTTGTTGTTCACGCCGGGCGGGAAGTTCTGCTGCACGATCATCGCCGCCGTGCGCGAGGTGAACGCGTGCTGGCCGCTGCTCAGGAACGCCGCCGTGCCGGCCTTGGCAATCGCGTTGGCCAGGTTGTCCGCCGTGGGGGCCGTGCCGTTGGCGCTCCACGCGCCGAGCACGAAACCCTCGCGGTCCACCACCGCCACCACGCTCGCGGGCGAGACGGCGGCGGCGCGGGAAACGGCCTGGGCGAGGACGGCGGTCACGTCCGCCAGCGTCATCTGCCCGCAGACGGACGTCACAGACAGGAGCACTCCGAGAATGATGGCCGCTGGCTTCAAGTGGCGGATGTTGTGGAAAATCCATCGCGCCGGGGCAAGCAAATTGACATTGCCTTTACATGAGATTTACACGCCCGGACTTGCTTTTGGTCCGGTGTCTCGCGTCTCATCGGCGGCGGATGCCGGTGCCAATCTCAGGAAAGCCAACTCCATTTCTGCGCGCCCTGCTACGCATCACCGCACCGGGAGTGGCTGCGGGCCTCGCATGCACCACGGGCCACGGCGCGGAACCGGTCAAACCCGGCAAGCTGCTCACGGAGCGCACGCCAACCTCCCGACCGGCAGGGCGTGACTCTGTCGAGCCCCATATCGAGCGAAGCAAAGCGAGCGTCTCCGGCGGAAGCCCGAACCAAGAATCTCGCTCCGCTCGCGCCTCCTTCGTCGGCAGTCAGGGCTCGACGGAGTCTCGCCCTACCAGTTCTGCACCCCTCTCGCCGTTCGAAGAGGCGTTGCGCGAACGCGACCGGCTCAAGCCGCTCCAGGAAATCACCTCCGGCCCGCCGCCCGCCGCGCCGAGCGTGTTCAGCCCGGAGCCAGACAAGCGCTTCCTTCCGTTTCCGGCGTCGCTGCTGTTCCCGCCCATCGAGGAGATGCTCGAACTGCGCGTGACCTTGAGCAGCGGCACGCCGCCCGCCGCACCGGGCAAGTTCAATCCCGACCCACGCACCGGACCGGTCTGGCCG
>Ga0172379_10009075_pt1 | contig 12339 bp, 9 predicted proteins | sample GrowelOW334metaG_FD_119756 | JGI IMG/M metagenome (GOLD analysis project Ga0172379, IMG submission 119756) | Groundwater microbial communities from an aquifer near a municipal landfill in Southern Ontario, Canada - Groundwater well OW334 metaG | ecosystem: Environmental > Aquatic > Deep... | reverse complement strand
TTGGATAGCTTCTTGCGCGCGCGGACATTCTGGAGCCAGTGCAGGGAAATCATGCTAAGAATATTCACGCACAATGTAGCTATTGTGCTGTCTTGGTAAAATGAGGATGTTTTCTACAGAGCATACCTGACACCTTTTCTCACCTTAATAAAGATATGATAGTAATACTATCGAGGTTGGTGGAGCTATATCATATTTTGTGATAGAATTAAGTCAATAAATTATCTTTTAACTCCCCGAATTTATGGATTATAAGATTTTTGTCGCGGTCATTGCGACTTCGCTCGTTATTATAGGTTTTATTCCATATTTAAGTGATATTTTTGCAAATAAAACAAAGCCTCATTTATATACCTGGTTGATCGGAGGTATCACTCAAGGAACTGCTACAGTCGCTCTGTTGGAAGGGGGTGGGAAATTTGCGAGCGTCAGTTTAATTCTTGGAACTTTCTTTGTATTTATTATTTTTCTACTTTCATTCAAATATGGGACAAAAGATGTAATATCAAGCGACAAAATAGTTCTTGCGTTTGCACTTCTTGCAGTTGTGATCTGGTGGCAGTTAGATAATCCGTTGCCCTCCGTGTTAATGGTTTCAGCAATTGATGGCGCAGGTTATATTCCTACTATCAGAAAATCTTTTAAAAATCCCTGGAGTGAAACACTTTCATTCTGGGCAATAATGGCAAGTACGGACTTTCTAACAATAGTTTCAATAGCAGAATATAATTTATTGACCGTTACTTATGTTTCAGTGATTTTTACGGCAAATATGCTTGTATTTTTTATTTGTCTTTTTAGAAGAAGGGTCGTAGCGCGCCCCAGAGTATTTGAGAAACAAAAAAAGAGGAGATTTCTTTTCAGAGTTCTGCACAAGTAGAGGAACCTAAAGTTGTTTATTTTTAATCGATTAATCAAGGAAATAAAGATATGAAATATATACCTTTCAACAGAGTAAATATTCCGAGTTCCGTTGTCGGCGATTTAAAAAAGGTCATTGAATCTGGCTGGATCACAACAGGCAAGCAAGCTCAATTATTTGAAAAATCCATTGCTTCCATTGTTGGCGCAAAGAACGTTGTGGCTGTTTCTTCGGGCACTGCCGCTTTGCATCTGGCATATCTGGCAGCAGGAATTAAACCGGGGGACGAGGTTATTGTCCCAAGTTATACTTTCTGTTCGACAATAAACTCGATTATGCATCTCGGAGCCAATCCTGTGTTCTGTGACATAGAGGAAGATACTTTTTGTTTAGACCCGAAAGATGTTGAAAGACGAATAACAAAAAAAACAAAAGCTATTGTTGTTGTTCATTTTGCTGGAGTATCGGCAAAGATGGGCTCTATCAACAGGATCGCAAAAAAATACAGCTTAAAAGTGGTTGAAGACGCTGCTCATGCTTTTCTTACGAAATATAATGGAAAATATATCGGCGGGGGGAAAAATCTCACATGCTTTAGTTTTTATGCAACAAAAAATTTAACCACTGCCGAAGGTGGAATGGTTGTGTGTCCGAACTCTAAAATCGCTGAATATGTCAGATCTGTGTCTATGCATGGCATCACAAAACAGGCATGGAAGCGATATGCTAAAAATGGGTCTTGGAATTATGGAGTTGATTATGCTGGTTTTAAATACAATTTGACTGATATACATGCAACCATGGGTTTATCTCAAATTCCATTTGTTGAGCGAGCACACATGAAAAGAGTGAAACTGGTAAGGCTGTACAAAAAGCTTTTATTAAATAATCCCAACATAGTATTGCCAAAGGATTCTGACTGTGCTAAAAATCAACATGCTTGGCATCTTTTTGTTATAAGAGTTAGGCCTTCATCAAGGCTAGGGCGCGATGAACTTGTTGAAAAGATGAAGCTTGCCGGAATTGGAACAAGTGTTCATTTTATTCCAAACCATATGCAAAAATATTATAAAGATGGAGGATTTAGCCACAATTTGCCAGTTACGGAGAAGATTTTCCAGGAAGTTCTTTCTCTGCCTCTTTACGAAAATCTCAGTGAGCTAGAAGTTAAATATATTTCTAAAACATTAAATAAATTCACTTATGAATAGGAAAAAGGTGGTAATTACGGGGGGATCGGGATTTATTGGAACACATTTAATAAAAAGACTTTTCAAAGATGATGTATACGATATTACGGTGATTGACACTCAATTTGCTAAGGTCGATGGAGTATCTTTTGTGCAATCCGATATTTGTGATTTTAAAAAAATAGAACCGTATTTGATCGGAGTGGATTGTCTAATTCATCTAGCAGCTGTATTAGGCGTGGACAACTGCAATAACAACCCCGACAAAGTTCAAAAAACTAATTATTGCGATACAAAAGAATTTATCGATTTATGCGTTGCAAACAAAGTAAAAAGATTTATCTTTTCTTCATCGTCAGAGATATACGGAAATTCCAAAGATATTCCCTATAAGGAATCGAGCACACCAGATCCGTTTTCTTTATATGCAAAGAATAAGTTGGAAATAGAAAAATATTTAAAGGCAGTCTCTTCCAAGATGAGCGTTGGCATAGCGCGGTTTTTCAACGTTTATGGGCCGTCGCAAAGAAATAATTTCGTTGTTAGTATTTTTATTGAAGCTGCTTTAAATAATAGGGAAATAAATATTTTTGGTGATGGCAGTCAATCGCGCTGTTTTACTTATGCCCAGGACGCCGTTGATGGGGTTGCTATGCTTATAAAATACGACAAAGCTCCGTTTGAAATAGTAAATATTGGGAATCCAATTGAAGTAAGCATAAAGAAATTAGCCGAAATCATACTTAAGTATATTCCTGAATCAAGATCAGAAATTGTATTTAGGCAATATGGTAACAATATAAGGGAATCTGCTCTGGAAATAACGCGCAGAGTGCCATCCGTAGAAAAGGCTAAAAGTCTATTAGGATTTGCCGCAAAGGTTGATCTTGAAACCGGCATTTTACTTACGATTAAACATTATGAAAAATGACATTAATAAAGATATGCTTTTCCCGCCGATAATTAATGGTAAAATAGAAGAAATATATCCATGGACGGGATTTTGGCACGATCATGCCGATTGCGTGCGATATCTTTTTAAAAAAATATTACCGCTTAAGAATGTCGATAGAAAAAACGACTCTACGATTCATAAGTATTTTGGGAGCAGTAGGGTTTATTTGCTTGATAGCGGTAGATCTTCGATTCTGCTAGCGCTTAAAGTTTTAGGCATAAAAGCCCAAGACGAAGTTATCTTAACGGCATTTAATTGTCCAGCTGTCGTTGAGCCCATACTCTATACAAAGGGTGTCCCTAGATTTATTGATATTAATCCAACCTGCGGGATTGATTTTGACTTACTAAAAAAATCCATAAATTGCAGAACTAGGGGCATAATCGTTACTCATACTTTTGGCTTGATAGACGATTTGGATAACTTATCGAGACTTTGCAGAGAAAGAAATATTTTTTTGATCAACGATCTTTCTCAGACCTTAGAAAATACACTTTCTGACATAAAGCTAAATAGGTACGGTGATATTTCGGTGTATAGTTTTGGACCGGAAAAGCAACTATTCGCTCTAGGGGGAGGAGCAATGGTTGTTAATAGGGAAGATTTATTGAAAAAAGCGGAAATCAATTTGCCGGAAGATTTTGTTTCTTTCTCTTCAATTTTGATGACTTTTGCCCGGCGATGGAAATATTATTTTAGTTTTTTTATTTATGTAAGTTTTTCAGAACTATTATCCTTTTTTATTTTAACAGGTTTGGTGTATAATTTCGGAAAAGAAAAAAACATAAAGATAGACCAAGGGAATACCAGCATAAAAAATATGAACAGTTTTCAAAAATCAATTCTTGCGCGCAAATTGCTGGAGCATAAGAATAATATAGAAGCTACTCTGGATAATTTTATTTATATTAAAAATAACTTAAGATTTACTCTTCTATCTGCTGAAAAAATGCTGCCTTTATATGCTACGATGATATTAAGTGAAGGGGAGAGGTTTGATGTTTCAGAATACTTGTCTAAAAATGGCGTACAGACAGTTTGGAACTATCTGCCGCTATACAAGTCTAGCGATATATCCGTAGATCCGAATAGTTTGCCCAACACGGAACAAATGTGGAAGAGGGTCTTGTCTATCCCGTTCCGTTATCCGATAAATAAAAAGAGAATTAAGGAAATTTGCAGGATAATTAACTCGTATGATAAAAATGAAGATCACAGAAATTAACGAATCAGAATGGATCGGGATTTCGGCTGACTTGGCGGAATCTAATTTTTTTCAACAACTGCCATGGCTTAAGCTCGTCTCTGAAATATTCGATTTAATCAATCATTATATAAAGATAAATATTAACGATACGAACGTATATATCTGCCTGCAATGCGATAACAATAAAGCTTATGCTAATTTTATTGGATATGGAGGCTTTATCTCTTCGGAACAATTAAGTTATGAAGCCATGTCTGATATCATAGAAGGGATTGAGAAAGAATTTGAAGTAAAAATTAATCGAATGAAGCTGTTTCCGAGGGACAAAACAGAATTAAAGGGTAAGCCCGGCTGGTCAGCGGAAATAACTTCCGTAATAAAAATAACACCCGGCTGGGTGCGTTTTGTAAAAAAGAATGCAAAAAATGCAGTTAAAAATGCAACAAAAAACGGAGTTATGACCAGATGCCTAGATTCCAAATACCTGGATAGTTTTTACAGTATATATGATCAAACAATGGACAGGGTAAACAGCTCCTATAAAACACCGAAATTATTCTTTGAAAAACTATTGTTGTTCCCAGATGTATATTTCGTAGGTGCTTTCCATGATAATAAATTGATTGCAACAAGTATTTTTTTGAATCACAAGGAATGGTCTTTTTATTGGTGGAATGTCTCATCGGATGATGGTCGCAAATATAATGCCAACTATCTAATTATGTTTTCAACAATAAACCGATTATCAACAGAGGGGTTTAGATTTCTTGATATGGCTAGCTCAAATAATAAAGGCATTATCGATTTTAAAAATCGTTGGGGAGCTGAAAATATGGATTTTATGATTTTTGACAGGAGATGACATTAGTATAGAACCAATTTATAGCATGATGTAGATTTTCTCTCTTGTGATAGTTTGTTTCTTTCATCTCTAGCGTGATATCGACATCTTGGGGCCAATCGTTTATTATTCGGCATGCATGAGCAAGAATTTTTTCGTCATAGTGGCCTAATTGGGGGATGATTCCTTCTTCGCAACTTGGAAAATTGGAGTTGCCTTTTTTGTTTTTAAAAGAAGAAAAATGAAATCTGATGATTTTTGAGCCAAGTTTAATAAAATCGTAAAAGTCTAGTATATAGTCTTCTTTAAAGCCAAGATGTCTTGATAATTTTAAAAATTCTTTGCATGTATATGCCCAATGGCCGATATCCCACGCAATTCGAATATTTGGGGAATCAAAATCATCAAAGTCCTGAGGAAAGACAAAAACTGAATCAAAATCATCTCCGTTATTGCCTATTATCGGTAAATTCTCTATACAAATAACAACTTCAGATTTTATGGCCGTTGCTCTTATCTCGTTGTAGAATTTGATAAATCTTTTTCTTGTTTCAGGCATATTGGAATATTCAAATTCACCCAAGGGTTGAATGTAGTTTGAATGTAACACTAAATGTGGGATTTTATTCCTGCCTATAATCTTAATTGTTTCTAAAAGAGTTCTTTCTATGCGTTTAATATTTAAATAGTCCGCATTTTCAGTCGGAAAGTGAAAAGCTTTTATTTTGCCAAATTTTGAGGCATTTTGCAATAATTTATCTAGCTGATCGTGATGTATTATTTTTTGCAATTCAATTCCGTCAAATATGTTCGGTTCCAAAAAGATCTCGTCTTCATATTCAGATCTGTCTGGTATTTGGTTGGTATCAGTCAATAAAAATGGAATACATAGTCTTATCATATTTCATTATTTAATCTCTCTTAAGCAAAAAAATGCTTCGGCATAGTGAATATTTATCTTGCTTCCCCAAACCATGGCGTTTGCTTTAATAGTCTCCAGGGATCGCGGATGAGGGAATTCACGCAGTTCGCTTTTATATGAGTTCATTGCACAAATCTTTTTATCAATATAATCTGTTATATCGACAAACATGTTTGGCAAAAATGCTCGTCCCGAAAAATATCCGGCCGATTCAGTCGATGATAAGGTTTCAAATTGATAAATAGCTTTTACGCAGTTATTTTCAATTGGACGACAAGCGATAGTTACTGCCTCGGCGGTTCTTTGATGGTCAATATTTAGATCCCCGAAGTGATGCGTATAGACTATGGATGGCTCGATGCTTTTTATGCAGCTAGATATTTTTTTTATTATATCCAGCATATTAACACTGTCAAAGCGATTATCTGGAAAACTTTCTTTTATAAAAGACTTTATGCCGATGCAAGCTAGTGCTTTTCGCGTTTCTTTTTCGGATAGTTCTTTAGTTTCTTCATCAATCTTTTTATAACGAGTATCTCGAGAACTTTTCCCATCCCCTAAAATTAAGACCGTTACGCGATCTGCTTGGGCTATATGTTTACAAAGGGTCCCGCCTACTCCTATGATTTCGTCGTCGGGATGTGCCACAATGGCTAATATTTTTTGCATATAAGGATTCAAATAATTTATAGTCGTCTATTTATTACAGATTTGCAATAAATCTTTGGAATATTCATGCTTTTATGCTAAACCTAAAAAATGTATTTGTCCAGTTTGTTTAATTGCACTTTGGAAGAACTTGTTTCGGACTTATTTTGCAAAATATCAGGTCCGCGCTTGACATTTAAGTCAAAGTATGATATCTTAAAATGTTATACATGAGTGAAACTAATTCATGTTATAAAATATACAAAAATACAAAAGCGGAAAAGGAGGGAAAATGTCCAGAAACAAAGAATCAGAAAGATCAATGAGACAGCACGAAAAATTAGTCGAAAAAGAGAAGAATAGCAACGGATTCAAATGTCAGCATTGTGGCGAGTGGATCTACAGCGTACCCGAACTTATGGGCACGAGGCATCGCAATCATTGTCCTTATTGTCTGTGGTCTAAGCATATGGATCATGAGAAACAAGGAGACAGAGAATCCAGCTGCAAAGCAGGCATGAGACCAATTGGCCTAACTTTGAAAAAAGAAGGGATCAACAGTTTTTCAGGAAGACCCAAAAAGGGGGAACTGATGCTAGTCCATGAATGCCAAAGATGCGGAAAGGTATCGATAAACAGATTGGCCGGGGATGACATCTCAGAGATCGTTCTTGCGATGTTCAAAGAATCACTGAATTTGCCAAAAGAGGTAGTTCTAAGATTGGCAAAGGACGGCATTGATCTGCTGATTGAAAAAGACACGAATTTGGTGATTTCTATGTTGTCAGTAAAGGATTTTATCAAATTGGGAAAAATATAATAAGAACGAATAAATCTTATTGTATCTCCCATTTTTTTAAATTAAATTATTTTTCGCGTGGGATGATTAGGATGTTTCAGAATAAATGAATGGAGATATTTGTCTCTTGCAGACTACCGACAGAACTGTCTTAATGGAGTACGGGTCATAACTATTCTCTTGTCGGACTTTCCTAACCTGGATACAAGCATCAACTTCTCAAAATCCATACATGCCCGATTCTGGTACGGAGGACCATTTATGGTGGACATAAAAACAATAAGATTCAACAGCTGAAATACAAAACATAACAATAATTAACTTCATAACCTGCATTGCAAGCATTCGGGTTATTTTGCTCTTTAAAATGGGGGACTAGAACGGGAAAGGGTCGGCCCGCTTCGCCGAAGGCTGACAGCGAGGCGAGGGAAGCGGTAGATTGTCCCTCTTTAGTTAATATTAATATAAAGATTGGATTTTTGAAGATGGGAAAATTTCATCAAAATTTCAGCTCATCAACCAAGAACTAGACATTTTTAACAAGCTGCCATATACTAATTCGGGATGAATATTTTAAAGACGGTTCGTATTTAATCAATTAAAGTACCAAAAATGAATTTCTCAAACAAAGGGGGTCAAGTTATTTCGGCATTCATTGCAATGGCGATTTTTTTATTTTTTAGCGGCAATGCGAAAGCAGCCGAATCGAATTGTGGATTGGTCTGGAATGGCGACGGCTATTATTTTGAGGGAACTCTCGATGAGCCGTTTGGTTCTCTGCCGGCAGGTGCGCCGTTTTCTGGATGGGCAAGTTATTATCCCGGACAGCCCAATCTTAACAAGCCTTTTGATGCGAACGGAAATCCATCAAACATTCCTCCCTATAGAGGTGATTATAAGTATAATTATATTTCGCTGACCTTGGGAGGTGCGACTGTTACGGACTATGGCACGGGAGTTATTAATGTTTATGACCATGGGACATATGATTACAGCGCCCCGGATAGACCTAATACATTCCCGACCGATCTTTTTCATCTTTATACGTATGATGTACATGGGAGTTTCGGCGGATTGACTCTCGCGCCTGGCGCCGGTATCCAGCTTGTTTTGCAGGATGTTACTGGAACTGCCTGGTCGGGTCCCGTATTGCCGTCGGGCCTGACTCTGGATAATCTCACTACAGGCAATGCTACATTCATCGAGATACGGAGCGCTTATATTGATAACCAATCCGTATCAGCTCGCGGTTTCCTTTCATGCCGTAACCATCTGCCAGCGCCTCCGACATTATTAATACAATCGGACGTCAATTCTCGGCAGATAGAGATGGGAGGAAATTTAGGCATAGGAGAAAATGAAATAATTTTCGCTGCAACGCTGCAAGACCCAGACAATAATCGTACGAGTTTGCAAATCGAGGCAAGGGATATAACTGAGCTTGGAGGAGCCTTTGATGATGCTACTGCAAATATTTTGACAAGTGACCTGATAAACAGCGGAGATACGGCAACGATAGTTTTTGATGCCGCTGACGGGTCTTATCATTGGAGAGCGAGAACGATCGATGAATTTGGAAGCACAAGTGCTTGGGTGGAGTTCGGCAATAATCTTACTACTGATATCGATTTTGGATTTGAGCATCTTCCAGCTGTGCCTGCCAATTTGAAGCAATATACAAAATACCATCAAGAAATACCAATCGGGGAAGAAATAGGTAAAACAAAAAGTGAAAATACGGTAGTTTTTGAAGGAGAATTGGAGGATCGCGATCATGATTTTGTCATTTTGGAGGTTGAAATGAGAGGCATTGCCGAATTAGGAGGAGGGTTTGATGAAGCAGTTGCAGGTACTCGGACGAGCAGCTCGACAATTAGTGGATATACGGGGAGCGTCTCATTTGAGGTCACAAATGGCAACTATCATTGGAGAGCAAGGGCAATCGATGAACACTACAATAAAAGCGCTTGGGTGGAATTTGGAAACAATCCGACGCTTGATACTGATTTTGGAATTGCGCAATCGCCGGCAACGCCGACCTACTTGAAGCAATATGATGGCAACAATCAAGAAATGGCAGTGGGAGGAGAAATTGGCAAAACTATAGAGGAGAATGCAATAATTTTTGAAGGGAAAATGGAAGATTCGGAAAAAGATACCTTACAAGTGGAGATGAGAAGAGTTGCTGAGTTGGGAGGAAGTTTTGACGAGACGACGGCGGAACTTAACGAAACAAGTGAAAAAATCGTAAGCGGAGATGGGACGAGGACTAGGGTCACTTTCAAAATTGTGAATGGCTCTGATGGCAATTATCATTGGAGGGCTAGGGCGGTCGATGAAAATGGAGAGACAAGTGAATGGGTGGAGTTTGGGGAAAATGCAATTTCTGAAACCGATTTTGACTACGGATTTGAACCCCATCCTTATGGATATAGATTTGAAAATAGAAAAGTTGAACCGAATAGCTTAACAGCTGGCGGTAAATGGGACATTTTTGGAAAAACTTTTAATTTAAGTGGAGTGAGTCAGCAAACTCAGTTTGAAATTTATAAGAAATTCGGATTAAACGTAAGTGTTCCAGACATATTTAATGGGTCCTGTTATGGCATGGCACTATCATCGCAAATACAGTATGGAAAAAATGGCTTTGCTGGAGGTTATTATGGCAATTTTGGACAAAGCTTGGCTGCAAAAGGAAATTTAATCTGGAATCTCGATGGGCCGGCCAAAGGCACTGGCGGGGGCTGGCTTGGAAGTAACATTGCCAGCAAGCCGGTCCTGGAAACTATCTTAAGCCTTCAGCTGTCGCAAAAAGGAGATGTATACCAGAATGCCGTGAATCAAGCTAAATCAGCTAATTTATTTTCGTGGGATCTGGACGAGGCGGGAAATCGAACCAGTAGTGCTCGAAGTATTTTTGATAAATTGTCAAAAGAATATTCGGACAAAACAGGACCATTGATCAATGATACGTATATCATAGTTATGGGGAATGTAGAACTGGGCAGGTATCTATTTGCGAAACCGTCAAACCAGGGCCACGCACTTGTTCCATACAAAGTTGAAGGCAATAAAATATATGTTTATGACGTTAATCATCCGAATACGAATGCTGGTGAAGAAAATAACGGAGGAGATTCCTATGATAGCTACATTGAAATTGACAGAAACAATAATACTTGGCAATATGATGGTTTGAGTTGGCCGATTGAAGATAATATCTTTAATACTTATAAGAATTATATTGGATTGTTGTCCGTAAATGCTCTTTATAATGGCGGGGCGTTGCCCAAGCCGTTCGTCTTGTCTAAAAACACAGCCACGGTATCTCTGGACGGGAATGCAAATCTGCTTTTGGCTGACGACCAGGGAAGATTTACGGGAATTAAGGATGCATTGATCGTGGAAGAAATACCAGACATCAGTCCGATTTATGATCTGAATGTGGGGTCGGACGAAGAAGTGCGGCCTTGGAATCAGACCTATCATGCCGAAAGCGACGTTGCGTTTAAAAGCGAAGTTACCGGCACGGAAAATGGCACATATTCGTTCACAAAATTCGGTCCGGGATATTTTGCCACTTTTTTCGATGTTTCCATCAATCAGGGCAGTGTTGATCAGATCTCAGTTTCTGCCGATGCTGTAAGCATTTCCGCTTCTTCGGATCAAGAAACGAAAAAATATAATCTGGTCTTCAATAAAGACATTGATGGCAATGACGTAACTTTTACTGCTACGGATATTCCCATATCAGCGCACATGACTGAACGATTTTCAGTCGACTGGAATATTTTGTCTCAAGGTGGCAAGGGTGTGACGATGCAGATCGACAGAGAAGGCGATGGCACTTTTGAGCAAACTGTAAATATTGGCGCGACATTTAGCGATGCGATTGCACCGACAACCTTGATGTCGGTTTCAGGGGCAAAAGGAAATAATGATTGGTTTGTTTCTAACGTAAATGTTGAATTGTCCAGTTCAGACAATGATGACGGAATCGGAGTGGAAAATGCGATATATTCTTTGGACAATGGCCAAATTTGGAACAAATATGAAAACGCTATTACCATTTCGGAAGAAGGAATACACAACGTGCTTTATCGCTCGCAAGATCTCTTTGGCAACATCGAAGAAACGCGAACCAAGGAGATAAAAATCGACAAGACAGCTCCTCGAATAACGATCAGTTCACCGTTAAGCGGAAGGGTGTATGTATTGGGTCAATCTGTCATGGCGGATTGGTTGGCAGAAGACGATCTTTCCGGTGTCGCTTCGTCTTTCGGGTCAGTTCCAGACGGTTCAGCGATCAACACATCTTCGGTCGGTGCAAAAACATTTGCAGAGACTTCTGAAGACAATGCGGGGAACGTCTTGACTAGAACAATCAATTACTATGTGCATTACAGCTTCAGCGGGGTTTTGGATCCGATGAGGCAGGACGGATCAAGCGTTTCCAAGCTGGGAAGTGCAGTACCGATCAAATTCCAGATAAAAGATTTCTATGGCAATTTTATTTCCAACGCAACTGCCTATCTCTATGCGACTAAAATAAGCAATACTGTTACGGGAACCGATGAAGCTGTCTCAGTTGGTGAAGCTAATACCGGAAATGTCTTCAGGTATGATGCCATTACCAATCAATATATTTATAATCTTGGAACCAAAAACTTTTCCGTTGGGACTTGGCAGCTTAGCATCAAGCTCGATGATGGGACGGTGAACAATATAAATGTTTCTCTAAAATAGCAGCTTGGCATTTGCGAAAAAATACGTCCGAAAGGGCGTGTTTTTGTTATAACAAAAACCACCGGCGTTAGCCGGTGTGTGCGTTTAGAGCGATAGCTCTTGTGTAACTGTAATATAGTAATTGCCATATTATCATTCTAGGTCGTGTCATCCTGAACTTGTTTCAGGA
>Ga0172379_10009074_pt1 | contig 12339 bp, 12 predicted proteins | sample GrowelOW334metaG_FD_119756 | JGI IMG/M metagenome (GOLD analysis project Ga0172379, IMG submission 119756) | Groundwater microbial communities from an aquifer near a municipal landfill in Southern Ontario, Canada - Groundwater well OW334 metaG | ecosystem: Environmental > Aquatic > Deep... | reverse complement strand
TTACGTCGCATGAATAATCATTTACAAATTTTCCTGTAGTGGCATTCAGCGTGAAAGTTGCCGGTATTTTTCTTGCAACAACATCCTGAAAACCACCCTGGGTGTGACAAGGGCTGCATCCTGAACTGCCGCTTTCTGCGAGCGCAGCTTCGCCTGTTGCGTGTTTTGAATATTGGAATTGAACGGCGATGATGTCGACTTTTGCAGGAGTGTGACACATTTTGCAGGTTTCATTGGCATCTTTGCCATTCGTACCGTTTGTACCTCCAGGTCCAGTGGATCCATCTTTTCCGGGAGGGCCTTCTTTGACACATGCAGCACCAAAAGCCATCAAGGCAACAGCAAAAATGGCAAGTTTAAAGAATTTCTGTAGTTTCATAGATTGTAAAGGGTTTTGATAATAAAAACAGTATTTTTTAATAAAAACATCAAGAAGTCTAAAAGATTAGATACGGATGTAAAGGTAAAAATTGCAAAACGCCTAAACAAATGTAAATATGTTGATAGATTAACTGATTAATTGGTGAGTAAAGTACGATTATCACGAATATATATCATCACAAAAGCGAATCTATATCAATATATTTAAAAATGTATTCAATATAATTTACGAATAAAATTGTCCGATAATATTATAAGTGAGAAAATGCTAAAAAATGGCGGGGTATTTTAAGAAAATAGTACAATTATACATCGAATATGCCAAAAATAATAGGGTATTGTTCAAAAATAGATATATAAAATGTTAAAGTGGCCAAATTTTCGAAAAGTCAATTTCGATTTTTTTTTTGAAAATTATACCAATGAGAATTAAGCTAATTCAAATCCTAATCCGAATCGGATTGGAAAATCTGTATTTGGACTAGTTAAAAACAAAGCGATTTTATGCTGTGACTGTATGAAAATTCTACAATTTTGAAAAATTGCTTTTGACAACTATTGAATTTTTATTCGGTAGGTTCAGAAAGACGAGTAGGTACTTGCTGATCCGGGCAGGATTAAAAACCGCTTGGCGGGGTTTTGGACAATCATCCTATAACGAGCAGATCGAACTTTAGCCATTTCTGCTGATCTCGGTCAGCTCGCTTTCTTTGAGGATTTCGATGGTGTTACGGGAGTGGTGGATCAGTCCTGAGTCTTCGAACTCTTTCAGGCTTCTGATGAAACTCTCCTTGGTCATTCCGGACATATCTGCCAATTCCTGCTTGGAGAGGATAAAATCGTAGGGATTTGTTTCAAAAATATTGTTTTTAAGGTACAGCAGAGTATCGGCAACCCTTCCTGGCATGTATTTGTTCGAAAGGTTAATCAACGTACTTAACATTTTAAGATGCTGGTTGTTGCTGTGTTTCAGTAATTCGATGGCAAAAGCGCTGTTTTTGGTCAAGGTATTATAAAGGCGGCTTGTATCTATAAAACAACAGTCAACATCAGTGATGGCAGCCACGGTAAAATGTCTGAAGTCATCAACAATTGAACCGCCCCCTGTGAAAATACTGTTGGATTTAACAATTTGTAAAATCAGGTTTTTCCCTTTAGGATCTTCCGATACAACTTTTGCCAAACCACTCTTGATACAAACGAGATGGGTAAGCGGGGTGTTTTGTTTGAGGATTGTTTCCCCTGACCGAAAGTGGATCTGTCGTTTGTTGTCCATCAATGTATGAAGTTCTTCAGGAGTGAGCAAACCAAAAATGTGGGAATCACCACAATTCTGGTTACTGAAACAACAATCATACTTACATTCCGTACAATGGCCGCATAGGGTTGATTCCTGGATCTCTGACATAGAAAACAATTATATATGACACAAAGATAGAAATTAATTGATAAATGTCAATTTAGGCCATTGAATTTAAAAGCCTAATTTGAATCCTGAATTCAGAAAAAACCAATTGTCCTGGATGCCGGCAACCGTAAATTGGGACAAATCGGAAAGGTTAAGTCGCTAATGTTTTGACATTCATATTCTTCAAGTTTTTAGCAGAAGTTTTTTCCTTTCAAATCCCCTTTTATGTTTTTCATTGACACGATACAATAATTTTACTTCCAAATTTAACAATAGTTTCAACAGGGCAAAATCTTGTTACTGTTCGCCTGATTGATTATCCAAGTGTGTCAGGCGTCAATTACCGAAAGAGTAGTTATTCCAAGGCAACCTATCAAAAAAAAAGGTCAGATATTTCTATCTAACCCCTTGATTTTCAAATGTCGGGGTGACAAGATTTGAACTTGCGACCCCCCGCCCCCCAGACGGATACGCTACCAGGCTGCGCTACACCCCGAAATTGAACCGCTTTCAGCTAAAGGTTTTCCATTGCAAAGCGGATGCAAAAATAGCTTCTGTTTTCCGTTTTCCAAAATATTATCTGCAATTAATATAATAAAATAATTTACACTAGCAACTATTGCTGGAGTAATTGAATTTAATTAATTTTGCATAAAAAATATTGGCTATGGAATTGTTTAAACCGATGAATACGGAGCATCAAAAGGGCTCCACCGATACCGCAGGAAAAATTGCCGAAAAGGTAAAATGTCTGATTATTGGATCAGGACCCGCAGGCTATACCGCCGCCATTTATGCCTCCAGGGCTAATCTGAATCCAGTCTTATACGAGGGACTTCAGCCTGGCGGTCAACTGACCACCACCACGGAAGTTGAAAACTTTCCTGGATACCCCAAAGGGATTACCGGACCCGAGATGATGGAAGACCTGAAAGCCCAATCTATCAGGTTTGGAACAGATGTTCGCTGGGGACTTGCCACTTCAGCAGATTTCGGTAGTCAGGGGCATAAGGTTACGATTGATGGATTGCATGTGATAGAGGCAGAAACTGTTATCATCGCCACAGGCGCCGAGGCACAATACCTTGGTCTGCCCGATGAGAAAAAGTATGCCGGATCCGGGGTGTCTGCCTGTGCTACCTGTGATGGATTCTTCTACCGTGGGAAAGATGTGGCAGTTGTTGGCGGAGGGGATACGGCCTGTGAAGAGGCGATATATCTTGCTGGTTTGTGCCGAAAGGTATATCTTGTTGTGCGCCGCGACCAGCTTCGGGCCTCCAAGGTGATGCAGGAGAGGGTCTTCAAAACAAAAAATATTGAAATCCTCTGGAAACACCAGACCAGGGGGCTTACCGGCCAGATGGTGGTAGAAGGCGCCGTTTTTGTTAAGAATGCCGGCGAAGCCAACGAGGAAATCGTAACAATCCCGATTGACGGATTCTTTTTGGCCATCGGACATGTGCCAAACTCCGGTATCTTCAAACCTCAGCTCGAAACCGATGAAGTAGGTTACATCAAGACTATTGGAAACAGTTCTATGACCAATATCGATGGGGTATTTGCCTGCGGTGATGTTATGGATCCCCATTACAGACAGGCTGTAACTGCGGCCGGATCGGGTTGCAAAGCGGCCATGGATGCGGAGCGATACCTTTCCGAAAAGCATTAAGAAGTTTGAAGGGTCAAAAGGTTTGAAACGTTTGAGGGGTGATCAATTCCAACATTACCCTTTGACCCATCGACTACAGGACCGGTAATTTTTCGACCATTATAAACATTTCATACCTTTTTGTAACCTAAATGGTTTTGAAATGGTACAATTCATAAAAACAAAAATTTATTAAGCATGTCACACAAAGATCTGTCATTCGACACAAGGGCCATCCATGTAGGTGAGGGCGCGGAATTTCTGGAAGGAAGCAAAAACGAAGTTGTTGCACCAATCTATCTGTCTTCTACTTATGCCCGCAAGGAGGTCAAAAATCCAGGATTTTATCAATATTCCCGTAGCCAAAATCCTACGAGGTTTGCGCTGGAGGAGCGGTATGCATCGTTGGAAGGGACCACATATGGCTTGGGCTTTGCTTCGGGGCTTGCTGCGGAAGCTACCATTTTATTTGCCCTGTTGAAACCTGGTGATCATGTTATTGGATTTGATGACTTGTATGGCGGCACCAAGAGATTATTTCACCAGTGGGAAGAAAAATATGGAATTACCGTTTCCCTGGTGGATGCAGCAGTACCAAAGAATGTGGAAGATGCCATTCTACCACAAACCAAATTGATCTGGCTGGAGTCTCCTTCAAATCCTTTGTTGAAAGTATGCGATATCAAGGCTATTGCTAATATAGCACACAAACATCAACTTTTGGTGATAGTGGATAACACCTTCCTATCTCCATATTTTCAGAAGCCGGCTGCGCTGGGCGCCGATATCGTAGTGCACAGCATTACCAAATACATAGCCGGTCACAGCGATGTGATTGGAGGTGCCATCATGTTAAATGACAAGTCGTTGTATGATAAAATCAAATTTTGCCAAAATTCGCTGGGCGTTGTTCCTTCTCCCTTTGATTGTTACCTTGTGCTCAGGGGATTGAAAACTTTGTCGATGAGAATGGAAAAGCACCAGTCTAATGCCCTGGCCGTTGCTACCTACCTTGAAAACCATCCAAAAGTAGCACGGGTTTACTTTCCGGGTTTAAAAAGTCACCCACAATATGAAATTGGATTGCGTCAAGCCAGTGGTTTTGGAGGGATGATCTCTTTTGAGGTCGTTGGAGGGGAAAAAGAGGCGGTCCAGTTTCTCGAGAGCCTGAAACTTTTTACCCTGGCTGAAAGCCTTGGCGGAGTTGAATCGTTGATTGAACATCCTGCCCTCATGACCCACTCCTCTATTACGGCAAAAGAAAGGGAATTGGCAGGCATCAAAGATTCGCTCATCCGTGTATCTATTGGGGTTGAGGATCAAAAGGATTTGATTGCTGACCTGGAGCAGGCGTTTGGGATGATTTAAGGGACTCCGAACGGTTTGCCTCCTTACCATCCAGCAAAATGTACCGTCATTGGTAGCGCAACGAAGCAAACTTTCAAAATTTTCCCTACTTTTATAGGATCAAATAATTGACCTATGAAAAATATACTTGTTGTTGCTTTGCTTTTTGTTGCCTTCTCCTGTTTTGCCCAAAAGAAAGAATCATTGTTCAATGGCAAAGACCTGAAGGGTTGGACGATCTTCGTAAATGATCCTTCCATTGTTCCTGAACAATTCTTCTATGTTAGAAATGGTGTGATTGAGACCCCTGGTGTTCCAATGGGATATCTTCGGACTAAAAAGGAGTACTCAAATTACCACCTTCATGTGGAGTGGTGTTATCCGGAAAAGCCTACAAACAGTGGGGTTTTTGTGCATACAAATGGGCCTGACCAACTTTGGCCTGCACATTATCAATGTCAGTTGAAGAGTGGATGTGCCGGGGATTTTATCGTAAACGCGGTTTACGAAAAAGCGACTGTTCATGATAGTATTTATGTTGGTACAGAAAAAGTCAAACCAATTGCTGTGAAATTTTCACCTTCCAATGAGAAGAAAGTTGGTGATTGGAACAGTTATGACATCTACTGCTATGAAAGTAAGGTGCATATAGTAGTTAACGGCATGGTTCAAAATAATGTTTTCAACTGTTCAATGACCAAAGGAAGTATTGGCCTGCAGGCTGAAGGATCTACCATCCGGTTTAGAAACATATGGATTGAAAAATTGAATGAAAAAAATCCAGTGTTCTTCTAACGTTGAACTATTTAAGATTCGGGAAATCAACCATAAAACCAAAAAGGGAATCCTGCAGGATTCCCTTTTTGGTTTTATGGTTGATGCGCTTAAGAAATTTGTGCAATTTTTGATGCAACATATTTGCCAGCTTCCAGTTTTTTGCGTACTTCAGAGAAAGCTTTGATGGTATATTCCACATCTTCCAGGGTATGTGAAGCTGTCGGGATCAATCTCAAAAGGAGCTGTCCTTTTGGAATTACCGGATAGATCACGATGGAACAGAAAATATTGTAGTTCTCTCTCAAATCCATGATAACATTTGTGCCTTCCGGAACACTTCCCGAAAGATAGACCGGTGTTACAGGGGAGTTGGTTACGCCAAGTTCAAAATTCTCGGCCCTCAAACCCTTTTGAAGGGCTTCAACAATTGTCCAAAGGCTTTCGCGAATCTGAGGTTGGGTTTTGATCAGTTCGAGCCTTTTCATTAAGCCAATAACCATGGCGATAGGCAATGACTTGGCAAAGATTTGTGAACGCATGTTGTATCGAAGGAAATCGCAAACCTCTTCTTTGGCCGCGAGGAAGGCGCCGATCCCGGCCATTGATTTGGCAAATGTACCGAAGTACATATCGATCTGGTCCTGCACCCCAAAATGTTCGCCCGTACCTGCCCCTGTAGCTCCCATGGTCCCAAATCCGTGGGCATCGTCCACCAGCAGGCGGAAACTGAACTCACTCTTCAATGCTGCAATTTTATCCAGTTGCCCAAGGTCTCCGGCCATTCCAAAGACTCCTTCGGTAATAACAAGGATACCGCCACCAGTTTTCTGAACCAGTGAAGTGGCGTGTCCAAGCTGCTTGCGCAGGCTATCCATATCGTTGTGTTGAAAAACAAATCTTTTACCCATGTGCAAACGGACCCCATCCAAAATGCAGGCATGTGCTTCCGCATCATATACAATAACATCATTCCTGTTGCACATGGAATCAATGATGGAAATCATTCCCTGGTATCCATAATTGAGCAGGAAGGCATCTTCCTTGTTTTCGAATACTGCAAGTTGTTTTTCCAGTTCTTCGTGTTTGCTCGTTTGCCCTGACATCATGCGGGCACCCATCGGGTATGCAAGGCCATAAAGCGCGGTAGCTTCAGCGTCCGCCTGTCGTACTTCCGGGTGATTGGCCAGTCCGCAATAGTTGTTTAAGCTCCAGTTAAGAACCTCTCTTCCACGAAATTTCATTCTTGGACCGATCTCTCCTTCCAGTTTTGGAAAGGAAAAATAACCATGTGCCTCTTTCTGGTACTGCCCAAGGTTTCCCTTGTCAGTTTTAATTTTTTCAAATATATCCACGGTAGTAAACTTTATGTAGTATTGCAAAATGTTTTTGAGAGCCTGCAAATCTAAAAATTATTTTGGGTTTCAACAAGAAAGAAAGTCATCCTAATTCTGAAAGGGGAGGATTGCAAAATTGCAGCGGTTTTAACCTTTCTTAAGCAAGCAAAAGAGTTGTTGCTTATTCCATTAATGGAGAAAAAACTTATCTTTGCACCATGATTCGGAACGTGAGAGCATATTTTGTAGTTGGCGTTTTATTAATCGCCTCATCTTGTGGAGAGTATCAGAAGATAGTCAAGAGCACGGATTATGAGTATAAACTCAAGAAAGCCCGTGAATTTTACGACAAAAAGGATTACACCAAATCATCGCAGCTTTATGCTGAACTGATAAATATCTACAGGGGAACAAATCGTTCCGACCAGGTTTACTACTACCTGGCGAAAAGTAACTTCGGTCAGCATGATTATCTGATGGCCGGACATTACTTCAGACAATTGATCAAAGAGTATCCGCGCAGCAGTTTTGCCGAGGAGTCTCAGTACATGGTTGGATATTGTTATTACCTGGACTCCCCAGCACCTCGCCTTGATCAAAAAACGACCCAGGATGCCATTGATGCGCTGCAACTTTTCATCAATATTTTTCCATCCAGTGCAAAGGTTGCCGATGCAAACAAGTTAATTGATGAACTGCGCGAAAAACTGGTATATAAATCGTACATGAACGGACGCCTGTATTACGATCTGGGCGACTACCGGGCAGCCGTTATCTCTTTGACAAACAGTTTAAAAGAGTATCCAGACTCCAAATATCGTGAGGAGTTGATGTTTTACCTGTTGAAATCAAAATATTTATTGGGTGAAAATAGTATTGAAGAGAAGAAACGCGAACGTTTAAATTCGGAACTTGATGAGTACTACACATTTGTGGATGAATTTCCCAATAGCAAATTCCGGAAGGAAGCAGATCGTTTCTTTGCCAATACAAAGAAGATGATGAATTTGAAAGACGAAGAAGTAAAAAAATAATATAAAATTATGGATTACAGAAAAGTTAAAGCAGCCTCGACCACAATTCCGCGCAATCTGAGTGAGTTGGATGCAACCACAGATAATATTTACGAATCATTGATGGTCATTGCCAAAAGGGCCAATCAAATCAATGCCGAGGTGAAGGAGGAATTAAACCAGAAACTGCAGGAGTTTGCTTCCTATTCGGACAACCTCGAGGAGGTCTTCGAAAACCGCGAACAAATAGAAATTTCACGTTACTACGAAAGGCTTTCCAAACCGGTTTTGATCGCTTATGAAGAGTTCAAGGATGGATTGATTTACTACCGCAATCCTGCCAAGGAGAAAAAATAATTTTTTGATCTTGATTTAAACTGCTTCATCATGCCGCTGAAAGGGAAGAAAATTGTTCTCTGTGTGACGGGCAGTATCGCTGCCTACAAGGCGGTATATTTGTTGAGGGGATTGATGAAGGCCGGAGCCGAAGTACAGGTTTTGATGACCGAAGCGGCCAAAGAATTTGTTACACCACTTACATTTTCAACCCTATCGGGAAAGCCTGTCTTGAGTGATTTTTTCGCCAGATCAAGCGGTTCCTGGAATAGTCATGTCGACCTGGGACGCTGGGCCGATCTTTTTCTTGTAGCCCCGGCCACGGCATCTACCATTGGGAAAATGGCCAACGGCTTGTGCGACAATCTGGTTACCACCTCATATATTTCTGCCAAATGTACGGCAATGGTTGCCCCGGCAATGGATCTGGACATGTTTGAACATCCGGCCATGCAGGAGAATCTCCGCAAGTTGAAATCATTCGGGAATATCATCATCGAACCTGCCAGCGGTGAGCTTGCCAGTGGTCTGATTGGAAAGGGACGAATGGAAGAGCCCGAATCGATACTGAAAACCATCGAACAGTTTTTTTCCAAAATATAAACTTCTGAACAAGACCTACCTCATTACAGCCGGTCCAACCCACGAAAAAATTGATCCGGTTCGTTTTATCGGTAATTACTCGACCGGGAAAATGGGTTTTGCGCTCGCGGAGTGCCTGGCGGCGATGGGTGCCAGGGTAATCATGGTCTGTGGGCCAGTCCAACTCAAAACGAACCACCCTTCCATTCAGAGAATAGATGTTACTTCGGCAGATGAAATGTATGCTGCTTGTTTGAAATATTTTGACTCTTGCGATGGCGCCATCATGACCGCTGCCGTTGCCGATTATGCCCCAGTTAAAATTGAAAAGGAGAAAATTAAACGATCCCATGGGAATATGGTCCTCGAGCTTCGTCCCAACAAGGATATTGCTGCTGAATTGGGCAAGTTGAAGAAACCGAACCAGATTTTGGTGGGGTTCGCACTTGAGAGCCAGAATGAAATGGAGAATGCATTTTCCAAACTGAAATCTAAAAATCTCGACATGATCGTCCTTAACTCCCTGAAAGAAGAGGGGGCTGGATTCGGTTTTGATACCAACAAGATAACCATCCTTACCAGGGATGGTAGGGTTTTCAACTATCCTTTGAAATCAAAACAGGAGGTGGCAGCAGATATTGTCAAGAAAATGATTTCCATAAATTACCCCTCGCAATTTGATTAGAATGTATATTTTTAGGAAACATTTTATTGCTATGCCCCGGACGTTACTCTCCGCTATTTTATGCCTTTGGTTGTTTCAGCTCTCTGCCCAGGAGCTGCAATGCAATGTCAGTGTCTCCAGTTCACGCATTGAAGGTACCTATAAAGAAATCTTCCAGACTATGCGGACCGATATCTCCGAATTTATGAACACCAGGAAATGGACTGACAACCAATTTTTCTTCGATGAGCGTATTGTCTGCACCATCTTCATCCAAATAACCGATCAGATCGGCTCGGATGAGTTCAAAGGAACCATGCAGGTTCAGTTAAACCGTCCAGTTTTTAACGCTTCCTACCAGACCCCAATTCTCAACATCAAAGACAATGATTTTGATGTACGGTATGTCGAGTTTCAGCCGCTGGAATTCAGTGAAACTTCCAATACCAATGCCCTTACCAATATTTTGGCCTATTATGCCTACATTATTCTTGGGTTTGATTACGATACTTTTTCCCCTATGGGAGGAAGCCCTTATTTTCAGCGGGCAAAGGATATTGTCAACAAATCTCAGAATTCAAGGGAAAAGGGATGGAGGGCCTTTGAAGGGAACAACAACCGGTTCTGGCTGGTGGATAACCTCACCAACAAGGCCTACAGCCCATTCCGGGACCTGATGTACCGATACCACCGGCTCGGATTGGATATGATGTCGGAAAAGCCTGATCTGGGCCGCGGCGAGATTGCCGATGCATTGAAAAATATGCAAAAGGTTTACAGGACCCGGCCCGATACCTACATTAACAGGATTTTTTTCGATGCCAAATCCGACGAGATTGTTAATATCTTTTCCAAAGGTTCAACCGATGAGAAAAGCCGGATCATGACCATATTATCTGAATGCGATCCTGCCAATTCAGGGAAATATGAAGCGATTATGCAGCAGAAGGTGTTTTGATTAGCTAATTTGATGATGAGAAGATGAGCGGATGAGCAGAGTCGTGCTGCAATGTTTTGTAATCCCGGTAGGGATGACCAGTATTGTAGCCCTGGGTGGAGTCCCGCAGGTGCGGGAGAACCCTGGGTATTCGGTTCAAATTCAAATTAAGACACGATGCCGTTTGCGGCAAATTTGAAAAATTATTCGATTTCATGTTAAGACGTTTACAGATAAGAAATTATGCATTGATCAGGGAGCTGGATGTCGATTTTACCTCCGGGCTAACCATCATTACCGGCGAAACCGGCGCGGGCAAATCGATTCTGATTGGCGCATTGTCATTGATATTGGGTCAAAGGGCAGATACAACGGTCTTGAAGGACAAGGGGAACAAATGCATTGTGGAGGGTGTATTTGATGTAGACGGATACGGATTGGAACCCCTGTTTTTAGAAAATGACCTCGACTACGACAAACAGGTGATCTTCAGAAGGGAGATTGCGGCCAATGGTAAATCCCGGGCTTTCGTCAATGACACCCCGGTGAATCTTAAGACATTGCAGGATATTGGCCTCAGATTGATTGATATCCATTCCCAGCACCAGAGCCTGGAACTCGGGAATCGGCTGTTCCAATTGATGGTGGTTGATTATTATGCGGGAAATTCAGCGCTTCTCAAAGCGTATCAGCATAAATACAAAGTGTACAAAGCGCTGCTTGCGGAGTTGACAACTGCAGAAGAAACGGCACAACTCATGCGGCAGGAGCTGGATTATTTTCAGTTTCAACTGGAACAGCTTTCCAACGCCAATCTCCAATCAGGCGAACAGGAGAAACTTGAACATGAACTTACCTTGCTTACCCATGCGGATGAGCTAAAAACAGCCTTTCTCTCAGTTGCAAACCTTTTGAGGGAGGAGGATGGGAATGCCTTGGTCAGGGTGAAAGAGTCTGTAAACATTCTGAACAGAATCCTTAAATTTTATCCGGAAGCAGCCGGCTTAATCGAAAGGGTGAATAGTATTTATTTGGAAATGAGTGATATAGCTGCTGAGGTAGCCTATTCCTCCGAAAAAATGGAAATTGATCCAGGCAGGATCGTTTATTTGAGCGAAAGGCTTGATCAACTCTATTCGCTACAACAAAAACACCATGTTTCCGGAGAGGAGGATTTGATCAAACTCAGGGATGATTTTGAATTGAAAGTGAGCAGCGTCTTTTCGAATGACGAATCACTTTTGGCCCTTAAAAATTCCGTTAACGAAAAAGAAAATGAATTGTTGGAACTTGCCGAAAAGTTGACAAAGAACAGAAAATCTGTCACTGAACGGATGGGGCAGAAGGTTGAGGAGCAACTGTATCAGCTGGGGATGCTAAATTCCAAATTCTTGGTTGAAATATCTTCCGGCTTACCGCTCACACAGTGGGGCAGGGATGAGGCAAATTTTCTTTTTACGGCCAATAAGAACGGAGAACTCAATGAAATATCCAAAGTGGCTTCAGGTGGTGAACTCTCGAGGTTGATGCTTTCCATCAAAGCGTTGATATCCAAATCCAAAGCATTGCCAACTATCCTTTTTGATGAAATTGATTCGGGAATTTCCGGCGAAACAGCGGATAAAATGGGTAATATCCTTAAGGAAATTTCACTGGATATGCAGGTCATTAATATTACCCATTTACCCCAGATTGCTGCAAAAGGGGATGTGCATTACCTTGTTTACAAAGAGGACACAGAACAAGAAACCATCACTCGTTTAAAGTTATTGTCCCGGGAAGACAGGGTCGATGAGGTTGCTAAAATGCTGAGCGGCGAAGTGATTACAGAGGCTGCAAGGTTGAATGCGGAGGAGTTGCTCAAGTAGTGGGTAGTGCCTAAAGTATTTAAAGTGCCTAAAATGCCTAAAGT
>Ga0172379_10009073_pt1 | contig 12340 bp, 12 predicted proteins | sample GrowelOW334metaG_FD_119756 | JGI IMG/M metagenome (GOLD analysis project Ga0172379, IMG submission 119756) | Groundwater microbial communities from an aquifer near a municipal landfill in Southern Ontario, Canada - Groundwater well OW334 metaG | ecosystem: Environmental > Aquatic > Deep... | reverse complement strand
TTTTCAAGAAGAACGGTTTCAGTGCATCCTGTTTCCAGACCGTCGCCGTAACGTCTTTTTTCAAAATCTTGTAAGTCTTTCTGAGCCACTCGATGTTCTTCAGAGTGCCGGTTACCGCTTTCTTGTTGAGATCGGATGCCAGTGCGTTGTGTCCGTGGATGAGAGCCTCGAGCGGAATGACCCCGGTTCCGCAGAACGGATCGTAAATAGTCAGCTGTGTTTTTGCCGAAGCAAGGTACTCGCCGAAATTGAGCAGTATCTGGGCGAGTTTGGGCGGAAGCAGGCCGGTGGTCGTATCCCGCACCGGTTTGCCCATGTCTTTAAGGGTGTAGTCCTTCACATCCTGGGCGGCGATAGTCCGGCCGATCCAGAGGTTTTCCTTGTCCTGAAGTATCGTGAGTTCGCAGCCCGTCGCGGAATCCAAAAGCCCTTCGTCGTGCAGCTGGATGGCTTTCGGCGGGAGGCGTTCGGTACCGACATACCGGCTCGGCACGTTATGTTTCTTCAGATTTTTTTTGCAGACCCGGAGCAGATCATTCATATACTTATGCGGCAGCCCGAAAAGTCGCAGGCTGAAAACCGGTTTTTTCGCCGCACCTTTCAGTTCCGTGGCCAAGATCGTCGGAATATCATCCAGCGTCACCACGCTGGAGCCGATGATATCGCGGGCGATCAGTATCGTTCCGCCCAGACGTTTCATGAATTCCTGGTCCAGCGCGACCGAAGTCTGGAAAGTGAAGAAATCGCCGAAAAACCGTCCGGGAACGAGATCGCTCAGGACGGCTGAGAGTTCGGCGCGGCTTATCTGGGATTGATTTCCAAGCAGGGCGGCGTAGGAGTGCATGGCCGTCAGTGTAGATTGTCTGAGTCCTTCGAGCCAGTGAGGGGATAAAATATGAGCGGTTAGCTAATCGCCAGCCGCTAGCCGCTGCCCGCTTTTCAAAGTCTTTTCTAAGCCCCTTGAACTTGCTCGATACTTCATTACAATGCTTTATCGCTTTCCCCCCTTCAGGAATATGCCCGGCACAATCTCGCAAGTCATCGGAGCCGTTGTCGACTGTCAATTCCCGGCCGACAAGCTTCCACTCATTTATTCCGCACTAAAAACCAGGATCGGTGAACAGGATCTGACCCTGGAGGTCCAGTCCCATTTGGACGGCGGCATCGTCCGCACCGTGGCCATGGGTTCCACCGACGGCCTCCAGCGCGGCGTGGCCGTGGAGGATACCGGCGAGCCGATTTCCGTTCCGGTCGGACCGGAAGTGCTGGGGCGGATGCTTGATGTGCAGGGTCTGCCGATAGACGGCCTTCCGCCGGTTCAGTCCAAGAAGCGTTATCCGATCCACCGGCCGCCGCCGTCATTTACGGATCAGTCCACCGAGACGGAAGTTTTGGAGACCGGAATCAAGGTCATCGACTTGATTTGTCCGATTTTGAAAGGAGGAAAAGTCGGACTGTTCGGCGGAGCCGGAGTGGGAAAAACAGTCGTGGTCAAAGAGCTGATCCGCAATATCGCCGAGGAACACGGCGGCTTTTCCGTTTTTGCCGGAGTCGGCGAGCGGAGCCGCGAAGGGAACGATTTATATTACGAAATGAAGGAATCCGGGGTTTTGGAAAAAACAGCTCTGGTTTTCGGCCAGATGAACGAGCCGCCGGGACCGCGCATGCGGGTCGGACTTTCCGGGCTCAGTATTGCCGAATATTTCCGTGACGAGGAGCAGCGCGACGTGCTTTTGTTCATCGACAATATCTTCCGGTTTACCCAGGCCGGTTCCGAGGTCAGTGCCCTGCTCGGCCGCATCCCGTCGGCTGTTGGCTACCAGCCGACGCTGGCCAACGAAATGGGTTTGCTGCAGGAACGGATCACATCCACCAACAAGGGGTCCATCACCTCGGTTCAGGCGGTCTACGTGCCGGCCGATGACTTCACCGATCCGGCGCCGGCCACGACTTTCGGCCACCTGGATTCCACTATCGTTCTTACCCGCGCGCTTTCCGAGCTCGGTATTTATCCGGCGGTCGATCCGCTGGATTCCGCTTCGAACATTTTAAGTCCTTTGGTCGTCGGGCAGGAACACTACGACGTCGCCCGCGGAGTTCAGAAGGTATTGCAGCGCTACAAGGAGCTGCAGGACATCATCGCCATTCTCGGCATGGAAGAGTTGGCCGAGGATGACAAACGCGCCGTCCAGCGTGCCCGCAGAATCCAGCGCTTCCTGTCGCAGCCGTTCTTCGTCGCCGAGACGTTCACCGGCACGCCCGGCAAGTTCGTAAAGCGCGAAGACACGGTTAAGAGCTTCAAAGCCATTCTCCAGGGCGAGTACGACTCCGTGCCCGAGCAGGCGTTTTATATGAAGGGCGGGATCGAAGAAGTTAAATAATTTTTTGAATTTCACCCATTGAATAATTTCGTATGTTAAAACTTGAAATCACAACACCGGAGCGCGAGATGTTCTCGGGAGAAGTGGATTCCATTTCCCTCCCGACACCCGATGGCGAGATCACCATTCTCCCGCACCATATTCCGCTGATCAGCATCGTGGTTCCGGGAAGCATCATGGTTCGTCAGGGACGCGAAGAACAGTTTTTCGCCGTGTCCCGCGGATTAGTCGAGATTGACGGCAAAAATGTACACATACTGGTTGATACCGCCGACCGGGCCGAGGAACTCCAGGAAGAAGCCATCGAAAAAGCCCGGGTCGAGGCTGTAAAGCTGCAACGTGAGCGTCGCGGCGATGCCGAAGGATTTGCCGAAGCCACAGCGATACTCGATCGCGAACTGGCCAAGCTCAAGGTTGTCCGCCGAAGGCGGACCGGCCGGAGCCGGCCGCCAACATCTTCCCCGAACGATTAGTCTGTGACTCCCGATATTTCATCTCCGGCACCGCAGCAACCGAAACCGCCGTCTTCGCTTTTCTTAAGCCTGCGGCTGGCCTGGAATCTGGGGTTCATCATCGCTCTGCCGGTGGTTATTTTCGGATTCGGCGGCGCGTATCTGGACAAATATCTGAAGACTTCACCGCTTTTCGTTTTGATCGGTTTTGTTTTGGCCGTTTTGATCTCCGGGATCGGCGTGTATCGCAAAGTGAAGGAGATCGGATTAAGTAAATAAGGCACTTATGTTGCAGTTCGTTTATCCATTACCGGCAAGGAAACCGAGGAATCCGAAGAAACCGACGAAACCGAGGATTCGCAGTAGTTCCTCGGACTCTTCGGACTCCTCGGTTTCTTCGGATTCCTTTTTCCGCAATTAAATGGCCACAATCGAGACACCGCCGCTCTACTCCGAAACGATCGCCCACATCGGAAGTTTCGAAGTACGCAACACATTGATAATGGCTTGGCTGGCGGTTGCCGTGATTGTAGTTGTCGCGTACTTCGTCCGCCGGACCAGGTACCGGGAAATCCCCGGGCGGTTCCAGTCGTTCATCGAATTGATCGTCGAAGGGTTGTTCGATTTCTTCGCCTCAGTCGTCGGCGACCGCAAACAGACGCGGACGTTTTTCCCGCTGATCGCCACGATTTTCCTGTTTCTGATGCTGGCCAACTGGATGGGGATTCTGCCCGGAGTCGGCAGTATCACCGTGAAGGAAGTCGAAGAAGGCCACACCTTGATGCTGCCGATTTTCCGGTCGATGAACGCCGATGTGAACATGACTCTGGCGATCGCCATTATTTCCGTCGTTTCAACGCAGCTTTTCGGTATTGCGGCGCTGGGCGTCATGCCGTATGCCAACAAGTTTTTCGTCGCGCCGTGGAAGGATCCCATCGGCAGTTTCGTCGGGATCCTGGAACTGATCGCCGAGTTGGCGAAGGTCATTTCCTTCTCCTTCCGTCTCTTCGGCAATATCTTTGCCGGGGAAGTTCTGCTGACGGTCGTGGCGTTCCTGGTTCCGTACGTCGCTCCGATACCGTTCCTCGGTCTCGAGATCTTCGTCGGCTTCATCCAGGCACTGGTTTTTGCGCTTCTGACTGCGGTCTTCTTGAAGATGGCGGCAACGGCGCATGGGGAACATTCTTCCGAATTGGCACATGCTTGAATGCTTTCATCAATCGCCAGGCAGGAAACCGAGGAATCCGAGGAAACCAACGAAACCGAAGAATTACAATAATTCCTCGGACTCTTCGGACTCCTCGGTTTCTTCGGACTCCTTTTTCAGCCACTCTTGATTCTCCCCGAATTCTCGTTAACATCCCTTCACTTCTTTTACCTCCTTTCTCCTCATCTCTATGCCAACGCCAGAAGCAACGACTGCCGTCGCGGCAGCTGCATCGGCTCTCGACAAGAACCTTTTGGTCTCCATGACCATGGGTTTCGGAGCACTCATTCCGGCTTTATCAATTGGTTGGATCGGCTCCAAAGCAATGGATGCCATCGGCCGCAATCCGGAGGCTGCCAATAAAATCCAGACGCCGATGGTCTTGTCCATCGCCTTCGCCGAAGCCATCGCCATCTATTCGCTGGTTGTCGCGTTGATCATCAAATTCGTATAAACGAGCGAGTAGTGATTAGAGCGCAATACTTTGCGTGGTCACCGCGGGAAGCATCCCGCTCTAATCGGCACCCGCTAAACGCTTATTTTCTCCATTTCTCATGGAACTCCTCACCAAGCTCGGTATCAACTGGCAGTTACTGCTTGCGCAGATCGTCAACTTTCTGATCGTTGTCGGTGTTCTTGGCTATTTCGTCTATAAGCCGATACTGAACCTGATCGATGCCCGGATCGAAAGGATCCGCAAGTCGATGGAGGAAGCCAAACGCATCGAAAACCAGGCCAAGGAGATGGAAGAAATCCGGCAGCGCGAACTCAGGCGCCTGGATCAGGAGAGCGGCGTAATCAACGAGCGGTCCCGCAAGCAGGCCGAAGCGCTGCATGAGAAGCTGGTCGCTGCCGCCAAGAAAGAGGCGGAAAGTATTCTGCAGAGCGCCACCCGGCGCATCGAGGAGGACCGCCGCAAGATGACGGAAGAAGTCCTGGCAACGGTGCGGACGGTGGTCTTCAAAATGACCGAAAAAATTCTGGAGCGTGAATTTTCGGCCGCCGACCAGAAGCGCATTACCGAGTCGTTTGTCAAAGAACTTCCCAAACTTTTGAAATCATGAAACTTACCGTACAGCAAATCGCCCGTGCCGTCGTAGATACCGCCCGCATTCAGCCGGCGGAAAATTACGAAGCGCTGGCCGATGCGGTAACGGAAATTATGAGCAAAAGCGGACTGCTGCGCGACGGTCGCAGGTTTATCGCACTTGTCGACAAGCTGTGGCAAAAACAGGAAGGCGTCACCTCGGTGAAAGTTCTGACTTCCGGAGGCGATCTGAGCGTGCTTAAAAAACAGCTTTTGGCAGTCCTGGAGCCGGCTCTCGGCCGCCGCTGCATTCTGGAAGAGAAAACCGACCCGAAGATCATCGGCGGACTTCTGCTTTCGGTCGGCGACGAACGTTTCGACTGCACCGTGCGGACCGCGCTGAATGAACTCGCGGACCGGATGGCGGCCCCTGTTACCTTGAAATCCTGATCCTCCCCCAATTTTTATGTCTGTAAGCCAATCACTCATCAAAACTCTCGAAGATCGCATCGCCTCCTTCCGCAAGGAAGTGAAACACGAGCACGTCGGTACCGTCGTCCAGATCGGTGACGGTATCGCCAAGATCGCCGGTCTCTCGAGGATCGGTTCCTCGGAAATGGTCGATTTCGGGCATGGCGTTCTCGGCATGGCTTTTAACCTGGAGGAAGATCACGTCGGTGCGATAATCCTCGGTGATTTCACGAAAATAAAAGAAGGCGACACGGTGAAAGCCACCGGCCAGATCCTCTCGGTTCCGGTCGGCGAAGGACTTGTCGGACGGGTGGTTACACCCCTCGGCGAGCCAAAAGACGGCGGCCCGTCGATAAAATCCAAGGAGCGTTATCCGGTGGAGCAGATCGCGCCGCGGGTCATCGAACGCAAATCGGTTACGATCCCGCTGCAGACCGGCATCGCGGCCATAGATTCCATGATTCCCATCGGCCGCGGCCAGCGCGAGCTGATCATCGGCGACCGCCAGACCGGCAAGACCGCCATCGTGGTCGATACGATCCTGAACCAGAAGGAAACCCAGAAATCCGACCGGCCGGTGATCTGCATTTACATCGCCATCGGACAGAAAGAGTCGAAGGTCGCCAAAATCGTGAAAGAGCTGAAGGATCGCGGAGCCATGGATTACACCATCGTGGTCAGCGCATCGGCTTCCGAGTCGGCGACGCTTTCGTACATCGCCCCGTTCGCCGGCTGCGCCATGGGCGAGTATTTCGTCGCCCAGGGCAAGGATGTTCTCTGCATCTACGACGACCTGAGCAAGCACGCCTGGGCTTACCGCCAGATTTCGCTGGTTCTGCGCCGTCCGCCGGGACGCGAAGCCTATCCCGGAGATGTCTTTTACCTCCATTCGCGTTTGCTCGAGCGGGCAGTTTGTCTGAGCGACAAACGCGGCGGTGGCACGCTTACCGCGTTGCCGATCATCGAGACTCAGGCCGGCGACCTGTCGGCTTACATTCCGACGAACGTCATATCCATCACCGACGGCCAAATATTCCTGGAGTCCGATCTGTTCTACAAAGGCATCCGCCCGGCCGTAAACGTCGGACTTTCCGTCTCCCGCGTGGGTTCGGCGGCCCAGCGCAAATCCATGAAAAAAGTTGCCGGGAAACTCCGTCTCGACCTGGCCCAGTATCGCGAACTGGCGGTTTTCGCGCAGTTCGGGTCGGACCTGGATGCCGAGACCAAGAAACAGCTCGACCGCGGCGCGCGCCTGACCGAACTCTTAAAGCAATTGCAGTTTGAGCCGATTCCCGTCGGCGAGCAGGTCGCGTCGCTCTATGCCGGCATCAACGGGTTTCTAGACGATATTCCGGTCGAGGATGTGAAGCGGTTCGACAAGGAATTCATCGGTTTCCTTAAAACCAAGCACACGAAAATTCTGGAAGCGCTTTCGACGGAGATAAAGCCGGATACCGAGGAAACATTGAAACGTTTGATTACTTCGTTCAAGGAAACTTTCAAAGCTGCCCGCTAAACGCTCGTAAATGGCCCGAAACCTCCGCGATATCCGGCGCAAGATGAAGGCGATCAAATCGACCCACCAGGTCACGAAAGCCATGGAGCTGGTTGCGGCTTCCAAAATGCGCCGCGCAGTCGGCAATGCGCAGAAGCTGCGGCATTACGCGCTAACGGCCTGGCACATCCTCCAGAAGCTGGCGAGTGTCCAGCCGGAGCTGCACCCGTATCTTCAGGAACGGGAACCGAAGAAGATCTTGGCGGTACTCTTTACTCCGGACCGCGGGCTTTGCGGGAACCTGAACGCGCAGCTGCTTAGGACCACTTCGCAATATTTGAAGGGGCTGAAGGATCTGAAAACCTTCGAGCAGATAGATTTCATCGCGGTTGGTAAAAAGGGCCAGCAGTTCCTGCCACGGCTGAAACAAAACATCATCGCCGCTTTTCCCGGATTTTCCGGTTATCCGGCTTTTAAGGATGTTCTGCCCATCACCCGGCTGGCAACCGAAAGCTTTTTGGCCGGGACGTATGACCACGTCTCGCTGATCTATCCGGATTTCATCTCCGCCATCGCACAGGAATCCACGGTGAAGGTTCTGCTGCCGTTTTCCCGTACCGGTTTGAAGCAGATGCTGCTCGGCCTGCTGCCCCGCAAGTACCGGCGCGAAACCGAAGAGGCCATGGACCGGCTGGATGTTAACGAATACCTCTTCGAGCCGGATCAGGACGAGATTCTCAGGACCATCCTGCCGCAGCTTACTGAGATACAGGTTTATCAGGCGGTGCTGGAGTCCGCGGCGTCCGAGCATTCGGCGCGGATGGTGGCCATGCGCAATGCTTCGGATAATGCTTCGGATATCCTGGATAGCCTGACTCTGACCTATAACCAGACCCGCCAGGCGGGGATCACCGCCGAGCTGGCCGAACTTTCGGCGACGGCGGCAGCGCTGGGATGAGCGATTGGCGCGGCCATCCTGGCCGCGGTGTTCGAATTTCCAGACGGGCGTAACCCTTCCACTCACTGTCGTAAGCAGGTAGGCTCTTTCCAATCCTATGGAAGCCATCGCAACCGCTGCCAACGTGTTTCTGCACATCGACACCTATCTTGAAACGATTCTCAAGCAGTACGGCACGCTCACGTATGTGCTCCTTTTCATCGTGATCCTCTGCGAAACGGGGCTGGTGGTTACCCCGTTTTTGCCCGGCGATTCGCTCATCTTTGCCGCAGGTACTTTCGCCGGCCGGGGCATGATGAATTTGTCGGTACTGTTTCTGATTTTGTCGGTGGCTGCCATAGTCGGCGACTCGGTCAATTTTGCCATCGGCAAAAGATTCGGTACGGCCATCGAGCGGCTGCATTCGCGCTTCATCCGGCAGGAATACTTAGACCGGACGAAGCAGTTTTATGCCCGCCACGGCGGCAAAACCATCGTCATCGCGCGGTTCATGCCGATTATCCGCACCTTCGCGCCGTTCGTCGCCGGCATCGGACAGATGGCCTACCTCCGTTTCGTTGCCTATAACATCGCCGGCGGTTTGCTTTGGGTGGTTCTTTTCCTGGGTGCGGGTTTCTTCTTCGGTTCCGTGCCGTTCGTCGAAAAACATTTCAGTGCGGTTATTCTGGGGATTATTTTTGTTTCGATACTTCCGGGGATTGTAGGTTGGCTGAGAGCGAAAATGCGGCGGAAAACCAATTCCTAATCTTTCTCCGGTTCCAGCATTAACTGCCTGGTAAGCAAGATAACGAGAAGCAGCGCCACCGGTGCGATATGCAAAAGCCCGCGGTTTAGTCCGGTTTGGTTTACGGCTTCGGCATGCAGCGGAACCGCAATCGTAAAGATCATGAACTGGATGAAGATGGCCAGGAGAACGAAAGCTGTAAGAATGCCGATCGGGAACCTGAAAGAACGCTTGCCGGAAAGAATTATGACCAGCGGGATACTTAGGGGCAGGAGCAGCCAGTTTGCTTCATGGGTCAGCTGGAACCAGATGGCATTGAGCACGTTCAGGCTGAAACCGAGCTGCGTGGCTGTTACGGATTTTGCATTTCCGAAGGTCAGACCGTTGAACCATTTGAAGGCAATCCATGGAAGCCCCAGACACGCCGCGACGAGAGCCACTTTCGCGGCCAGTATCTTGATCTGTTTCGGTGTGATCCGGTTTCCGCGCAGCTTCTCCCGGATTATCCAGGCCAGCATGAGTATCAGTAGCGGAGCGTAAATAACCGTCGCTTCGTTTTTCGTGAACAGCAGCAGGCCAAACGCCAGACCGAAAAGCTTGAGCCATGATGTCAGCTCCTCTGTGTCTTTGGCCCGCGAGGCATTGATCAGGCAGCTCACTGTGATGAACAGGTGAGACGCCAAGAAAATTTCGGCATAAGGATTGGTTCCGTGGATCAGCATCAGCGGCAGGGAAACCAATAGATATACACCAAAGACCGAAACAGCTTTTGTTTCGCTGCGGCGAAGAAACAGGTAGAAACTTAAAATCAGGCCGATAAACCAGAGCAGATGAACGCCGTTTACAACCGGTTCCTCCCACGACCCGCGCAGATCGCCTAGCCAGGTTTTTATAAGCGGCAACGACGGGGGATAGGAACTCACGCCCTCGGCGTTCTGTATATATCCGTTTCCGTTGGGGATGGTGAGCTCCAGCTGTTCGCTGACAAAGAAAATCTTTCCCCGCATGTTCCAGTTGTTAAAGGAGTCATCCCAGTAAGTTGGAACGGAAAAGAGATCGACGGCTCCGGCGAAAATCTTCACGGCGGTCCAGATTCCGAGAAGTATCAACCCGACAAAAATCCATCGTTTGATTGGTTTTGTTCCGGGATCAGAAACAGGGACCGGATTTGCCGTACGGAATTTTGCCCAGGCGCCGGTTCGTATCGCCAGAAAAACCAGAATTGCCAGGATCACGATGTTCGGCAGAAGGAAGCCAATCAGATTGAGTTTCGTAAATCCGATCACATGGAAAACAAATGCCAGGAAGACGAAGAGCGTCGGGCCTAAGACCAGTGCCCAGACGATGCGTTCCAGGGAAGTCAGAACCAGCCGGTTTTTTTCCAGTAGCAGCAGTGCGAGCCAGCCTAAGCTCCCCGGAACAGCGATGCCGATGATCAGGGCGAGGAGATTCATTTTGACGGAGAAGTAGCCGGCGGTTGCCCGGCTGAAGGCTTTTGGAGCGTGCGGAAGACGAAAGAAGATTCATCGAAACGGCCGAGGATTTTTCCGGGCTCCGATATCGGCGTTCCGTCCATTATCAGACGGTTGTCCGGTCCGACCATAATATCCGGCCGACTATAAATAACCCACGTGTCGTCGCGGTCGAAAGCAATGCCCGGGATCGCCGGGTAGGTCAGGTACCGCATGTCGCCGAGGAACGGCCACATCGTGGTCGCGAAGAATACATAGCTTTGTCGGTCGAAGAGGTACGGGCTGGCGAAAGCCGTGAAATCATAGAAACGGTCGCGGTCGCGGAAGGCCTTGAATCCATCGGGAGCCGAGATATAGGTCTGATAGTCGTGGGCAAACCATGAGATGAATTCACTGCCCATCCGGAGGTCCAGGGCGGCCCAAAAAGCCAGGATCAGGATCATGGTATTGGAGACCAAAAGCGCCTTCCGTCGGGCTGGAAATTTGCCCAGTTTGATTGCCAGGAAGGCAAAAATCACGACGCAAAGAAGCAGTAAACCATTGATCACATACGTTCCGGAAATCGTGATTGGCGGTTGGTAGTCGAAGATGATATCCCGGAGCACCGGATCGGTCGTGAGCTGCGGTCCCCAGACAAAATTGATGCTATATGGCCGGAAGCTGTCGAATGTCCAGAAGGATCTTATTCCGGTCAGCAACTGCTCGAACGGATTCCATTGGGTCAGTTCGATGCGGTGAAGCAGCAGAGTGGTTTTCGGCGGCAGCACCAGTCCGTACTGTCTCATGCCGGCCTGCCAGTTTTGGTTTTGCAACAAAGAAAATGGGATTATGGAATCACCGGCCGGCACCGCTATCGGAACGTCGTAACTTTCCTTTGAGGTATTGTTTCCCGGGAACCAGGCGAAATATATTTCCGCGTTCGCCGGGCTCGAAACTGTTATTTGACCGGTCTGTGGGATAATGCCAACGCTCATTTCGGTAAGGATGTAGCCGGTTCCCGTTGTCCTGAGCAGTATGCCTGTTGGCTGCTGTTCTAAGGTGATGGTGCCGTGTCCGGTCCAGTTTGCATTTATTTTATTCTCGGAGAATTCAAGTGTTTCAGTCTCTTTTGCCGCGGCCAGAGAGGGCAGCGCCAAACCGGCTGCGATCAAAATAAGCCAGACGAAACGCAGGTTGCGCATCGGGAGAAGTGTAGCGGAAGGGAGGACAGAAAGGTGAGAAAGGTGAGAAAAGGCAGAAAGGTAACGAGGAAGTGAGAAATGTTAAGGAAGGCAGAAAGGGCAGAAAGGTATCTTCAAGAATTCAAGTCATAACGTTTCTGCCTTTTCTGCCCCTTCTCACTTTTTCCGCCCTCTTCATGTAAAATCCGCCCATGCCAACACTCACTACCCCATATGAACGAGCCATGTCTTTTATACGTGCGACGTTTGATCGTCTCAAGCTGACGCCGAAAGAGCGCGATTTCCTGAATACGCCGCAACAGATTTTGAACCATTCGGTGAAGTTCAAGCGCGACGACGGGAAAGAAGCCGAACTCCCGGCTTACCGTGTCCAGTACAACAATGCCCGCGGTCCCTACAAGGGCGGCATCCGGTACCATCCGGCAGCGGATCTGGAGGAAGTAAAAGCGCTGGCGGCGCTGATGGCGGTGAAAACGGCGGTAGTAAACATTCCCTTTGGCGGCGCCAAGGGCGGGATACAGGTCAACCCCAAGGAACTTTCGCGCGGCGAACTGGAGCGCATGAGCCGGGCATATATGCGGTTGATCGCCGATGTGGTCGGGCCGGATACGGACGTCCCGGCGCCGGACGTAAATACAAATCCCCAGATCATGGCGTGGATGCGGGATGAATATGAGAAAGTCAAAGGCGTCTACGCGCCGGCGCTCATCACCGGCAAGCCGCTGGCCTACGGCGGCTCGCTGGGCCGCGACCGGGCCACCGCCCGCGGCGGATTTTTCATCCTCGAGCAGCTGGCGAAGATCGAAGCAATGGATCTGCGCGAAGTGCGCGTGGCGGTGCAGGGTTTCGGCAATGCCGGATCGGAAATGGCGATGTTCCTCCACGATGCCGGAGCGCAAATCGTGGCGGTTTCGGACTCCCATGGCGGCATTTATTGCAAGAACGGTCTGGATCCCATCCGGATTCACAAGT
>Ga0172379_10009072_pt1 | contig 12340 bp, 8 predicted proteins | sample GrowelOW334metaG_FD_119756 | JGI IMG/M metagenome (GOLD analysis project Ga0172379, IMG submission 119756) | Groundwater microbial communities from an aquifer near a municipal landfill in Southern Ontario, Canada - Groundwater well OW334 metaG | ecosystem: Environmental > Aquatic > Deep... | reverse complement strand
TATACAGACCTACATCATCTTCTTATCCATTGATTTTAGTATCTTCCGAGGGAAGGTCTATAAGTATGTATTTCACAGAGAATGATTGTAATTTAAGATTTGCGGAAGCAGGTATGGAAGGTGTAATTTTACATTTCCCATTTGATACAGCTTATGCAGCTGATTGGAATTTTATAGAAATTTCAATGGACACACCAAATAGATTATATAAAGTATTTGTCAATGGAGAAGAGAAAACACTTGAAGGAACAATCCCGCCAGCATATTCAATGAGCGTTGATGAAATGGTTATTGGACGTACACTTTTCAGTGGAGATGGGGCTCCTGATGATTCATATTCAATGGATCAAATAATTATACATTCAGATCCAGATAAGAATCTTTATCAATATAGGGGATTTGATGTTTATACAAGAGAAATTCCTGTTGACCCAACTCTTCCTTCAGATGATATTATTTTCTGGTGGACTGGAATGATAGATGAATACGGATTGCCTACTGTAAGATATTATAACGATGAACAGGATTATATAAAATCAATAAATGGACCTTGGCCTGTATACAACAGATCATATCCTAAGAATTATGTAAGCGATTTACATATTGTTGGAGATACATCAATAATAAATCATTCACCAAGTGACGGTATATATTTTGATAATTGTTTATCTGGAGATCAATTAAGAGTAGGTTTCTGGGTCAGGACAAGTTCATTAAATGCAGAAGAAGTATTCAGTATTGGAGTAAGTGGAATATTAGATAATGAAGAAGAAACTTGGGTTAATATTATGATAAGACAACCTGTAGATCCTCAATATTATCCAAATGCACATGGAATGGTTCTTAGCGCTGCAGGTTTTATACAAACTGTAAATTTAACAACACAAGAATTTCATTTTGTAGAAATGGTTATTCCTAAATCACCTGAATATATTAAAATTTATGTGGATAATGTTGAAGTAATATATAATCAGCGTGTAAGTGCTCCAGCTAATTTATTAAGATACGATTCTGTTTATTTTGGTGAATGGTCTGAAGTAGATACAGAATATACACTTATACAAAATTTAATGATCTCAAAAGATCCAACAATAAACTTCTATGAAAAAGGTTATCATTTATTAACTGAATATCCAAAATCAACTACAAGACATATTCACAATAGACCATATCATTTAATTGAAAATATGAAAAATGCATTTAGACAAGCAGGATGGAAAATATAATGGCTGACATGACATATAAAAACTTAATTGAATATGGTGGAAAAAGAGACTTCACTTTTTGGTGGAGATGTGATTCAGATCAATTAGAAAATATATATGATTTTACTTTGGATGAAAATGCAAGAGTTGTTTATAGAAATACAGATAGTACACTTGAGACAAATGCAGCTGCAAAGAAAGTTGGAAGTAGAGGATTATTAACACATGTAAGCGATGGCTATTCAGTTAATTGTCAATATTCAGATCCATTAAATCCTTTATTACAAAGTGTCCCTAAAGATGCAGGAAGATTTGGATTCTGGGTTAAATTCAAAGATCAAATAAATCATGCTGCTACAATGGATAGGTTAGAATTACTTATGATCGGCGGAGGATACGGAACCCCACCAGAATTATCAGAATTTTCTCTTGATGCTGAATATACAAGCAATGGAATAAAATGTATTATGCGGCCCATTGGAGAAGAAGTCTTAAGATACACCAAAATGGAAATGAGATGGATATATAATAATTCATCTGTACAAACTAATGTTATTTTAAAAACACCAGATTATTTCTTTGAACAAGATATATGGTATTTCATCGAATGTATATGGGATGTAAATATTCAAACATTTACATTAAAAATAAACAATGAAGTAATCGATGCATTATATAATCATCCTGGAGAAGAAATTATAAGTTGTGATCATTGGGAAGAAAGTGGATTGTCTTTTATAAATGCACAATTAGGAAGTGAACCTGAATTTTCATACGGCTATCCAATATATCTTGATAATATAATGATCTCATCCAATCCTGATGAAAACTTATGGAATGTAAAAGATGAATTATCATTTCCAGGAAATACAACAAATACTGTGAGACATGGAATAAGATATTCAGAGATTACAGATAAAATATATTTTCATTTAGAAAATGGTGAAACTGTATACGATTATGATACAACATTGACAGGTGAATTATTAGATGATTGGGCATTTATTCAATATGGCTATGATATTGCAAATAAAGAAGTTTCAATAAGAGTTGATGATGGTGAAGTAATAACACAAACTATTCAATCTTTGCCTGTTGCTTCAGTTGCTTATTCAGATTTGAAATTTTACATTGAGCCTGATTCTCTACCTCCTGTTGTAGAAACAAATTTATTTTGGTGGAGATGTGATAATTTCGGTGGTGTTCCCATTATTGAAGAACCATATGACCACAATCCTCTAGAGTTAGTTGCTCAATATTCAATGGATTCAACTAATTATGTTGAGACAGAAAAACAAATGGTCGGAAACGGATGTTTGAAGTTTGAATATACAGGAGCTGGAGATCAACAAATAGAGAATATTGTCTTTTTTCCTGATAATCCTTTTAATCTAAACAGTGGAAGACTTGGATTTTACATATATATTTCTGAAGAAAGCTTTAACCCTTCTGAGAACGAAGATGCAACTTTTAGTATTGCTTTGGGAGACTTGGGGATGGGTGGTATGTTAATGTCAATTGGTAATGTTAAAACTCTTTCGTACACAAGACAAATTCTAATGTTTGGTAGTGACTATGAAAGCTTAGGTCATATAGATATTCCATATTTTGATGCATATTTCTTTTTAGAAGTAGCTTGGGGATTTGACAATCACGATTGGAAAATATACATCAATGGGCTTGAACAAGAGGTGCTTGACAAATTGCCTCTTGGTGACATGCCTCCTGTATCAATATTCGCATTAGGAATGAACACATATTCAACATTATCTGCATATTTAGATAATATTATAATTGATGCAAATAATGAAAAAAATCTTTATTCATACAGGGGATTTGATTCATTTACTTCTGTAATTCCTTCTGAGACACCTATCCCAGATGATGATATTATTTTCTGGTGGACTGGAATGAAAGATGAATATGGTTTACCGGCTATAAGATATTATGAAGGAAAAGATTATATAAAGAAATTTGATGGACCTTGGTTTGTTGGACCAATTATTACAGGGATAGATGAAACATATTTCAAACATTACTCAAAATGGTATTCTTCAAGTGAGCATCCATCAGCATTAGATACAAGTGGATGCATTTGTATCTCTCAAGAATCAAGCGGTGATAATGGAACCTTACTTCATGAAAATGTTAATGAATTTAGTGGAAATACATTAAGAGTTGGTTTTTGGTTTACAACAGAAGGAACATGGACTCACTATCCAGAGATATTATTAATAAACAGTTTATTTTCAAAAGCATTTGATATAAGTTTAAAATATCCAGATTCACAAGATTTGTCATATAGACTTGAACTTAATTATGATGAAGAATTGTCATTGAGTTGGGATAGTATAGTTATTTCAGATCCTCTAGGTTGGCATTGGTTTGAGTTATCAATAAATGCAGATACAAATACATTTAATGGTTATATTGATAATAATCTTTTGCCTGTAAGATCAATAACTGGAGAAATAACCACTGGAGAAATATTAATAGATCATATATTATTAGTTGGAACTGCTAGAACATTACTTCAGAATCTTATGATTTCTACAGACCCAACAATAAACTTCTATGAAAAAGGTTATCATTTATTGACAGAATATCCTCAACCAATTCCTTTAGCAAATTTCTTATTCTGGTTTAGATGTGAGTCAGAAACTTTAGTACCAACATACGATTATTTTTATGATGAAACAGTAACGGCAATTACATGGGATCCTTCATTGTGCACTAATGTAAATGCAATGAGAGTAGGAACTATGGGATTACAAAATACTACAGCAAATCAAGATTCATTCTCAGTATACTCAGCTTTTCCAACAACCTTAATAGGTGGAAGAATTGGTTATTGGGCAAGATTATCAGAAGATGCTGATGATGAAATGAATTTTGGTGTTGGGTTACAATCTGAAACAGCTAATATATTCTTAATTTGTCAAACGACAGACTATACTACAAGGGATTTAATGGCAGTTGTTGCAGAGCAAACAACAGAAACACAAATTATGATAACTTCACAAACTCCATTCCCTAAAGGACAATGGCATTTTATTCAAATGGCTTTTAAATGTGGATCTGATAGCCCTTATGTGAAAATATTTATGGATGACAATACAACGCCTATTGCATCTACAGGTTCAGAAGTAACATTTATCCCTGATATACCAATACAAGCAGTAATGGGTATGTGTGGGATATATGAATCACCTGAGGCTTTGGGATATGCAAACATAGATCAAATACTTATTTGTACAGACCCAGATATTAACTTATGGGCATTCAGAGAAATAGAAAAGTATCCAGGATAAGGAAATATAAAAATGGCAAACTTTGAATATGTACTTTCAAATATTATGATGTCCAATGATAAAAATAGAGACTTATATCCATTAAGAGAAAGAACTATTTGTCCGAGACAAGTAACTACAGATTTTTATGGTGAAATAATTTTATGGTTGAGCTATGAACAATATAATAGAAACTCTCCTGTTAATTATTGGGAATTTGGTGGGAAAGATTACATACATCCTAATTTCAATCCTGCAGGAATTGTAGATGGAATAACATATGATGAATGTAAAATAGGTACAAGATCTTTAAGATGCGAATTTGGTTATAATACAACATTATCAAACATGACTGATGAATTTGATATAGGACTCAGAGGAAGATTTGGAACATGGATGAAAACAACTACAGCTAGTGCAAGTACAGAACTTTTAGGTTTTTCTTCAATTGCAGGAGGAGAATTAAGGACAGGACTTTTAAAATCTGAATCAGGCGTTACATTTTCTATCTACATAGATGAAAGTATGATACATTATAATTTCCCATGGGTCTCTGATAACAATACATGGTATTTTATTGAATTTGCATATGATTTTACTGAAGGTGGATTTGCTGAGTTTACTGCAAGTACCGATTCTGGAATAGTTTATAATGAAAGATTAAATGTTACAATGCCTATAACTTCAAATAAAATCTCATATATTTCAATTGGATATGTAGAATTCCCACTTGGTTTATTTTTAGATAACACAATGCTTTCAACAAATCCAAATAAATCATTATATCCCATAAGAAATGAAACAAGTTGCCCTAAAGGACCTTCAAGACAAAATGAGTGGGCGGACTTCTTATTTTGGATTAGATATGAAGGAACAAATTGGTCTCCTGTATTTTCATTATTAGATCCTACAAAAGGAGATTACTTCGTAAATAGCGATTATGTATTTCATTCAGCTCAATTACTTGGATCATCTCAATTCTGGTATGACTCAGCAATTCCTAGTGGGTTTGGATGTGCAAGACATGGGAATAATAGACTGAATGAAGTCGGAACTCATTTTGCTGCTTATATTGAAACAGGTGTACCTGCTATAAATATGACAAGAGGAAAAATGGGATTCTGGGTTAAGTATCCCGAATGTGGTAGAAATCCAGAAGCTTATATGGGTGGAGGTGAGGGAATACATCTTAAAGTTGATTATGAAGGTGATTCAATAATATTTTTAGGATTGAGTGCAATCACTGACAATGGAGATTATCCTCCCAATGTAACTTTGAAATTTACATTAAGCATCAATGGAGAAGAAACGTATGGATATATGCAATATTCTGCTCCAGTTGGAGGTCGGTGTGATTGGCTTTTTGTTGAGGGATCGTGGGATCAAGGCTCAACTACCTTAAGAGTTAATGAAAGTCTTCTTGAACATGGAGAATACACAACACCACCGACAGATGAGATTTTACATATTATTGTTGGAAACACAGCAGGAAACTCTCAATATAATAATGTAATAATTACACAAGATCCTGAATATAATATGAATACAAGTAAATATTTTGATGCATATGAACCTCACACGGGATTAGTTTTATGGATGACATGTTTAAATGGCGGAGGTGGAGACACAATAGCATTTGAAAGATTCATTCAATATGAACAAGGAAAGGATTTTATTTTAGATCAATTATGTCCTCCTTCAATTTATATTGGAAATTGTCCTGAAAATGAAAGTATGTTTATGATGAATCAAATAAGTGAAGAACAACAAGAACTTGGAATACCTGGTGAAAGATATCTTGCTCTAACAAATAGAGTTTCATTTGGCGGTGTTGTAGGCGATGAAAGTGATCATAGGAGAATTCCAAATGCAAGAACTGTAACTCAAGGAAGAATAGGTTTTTGGAGTGTTGGAGGATTGCCAGCGTGTGATATAACATTTTCTAATACAGGAGATGGAGAATTAAAAAATAATATCTTTATAGATATGGGAGTTTTAGATCCAGCTAGGGGATTACAGGGACACATACGGGATGAGAATGGAAATAGTATTTTGTTTGGACAAGGAGATGAGCCATGGCATCGTTATTCGGGATTCATAGAACTTATTTTCACATCAACTCGTCTACAAGCAAAATGTAATGGCCTAGTAGTAAATACTCTTGATTATTCCTCAACTCCATTGGGTGCTATAACTATAAATGGAGTTTTTCATGGGGGAACAACAAGGCAACCGAGTATTGGAGCTAATTATTTCTTAAAACAATTAATGTTTACTGAAGACATAACAAGAGATTTGTATTTATTAAGATCTACTCTAAACTTCCCGGGATATACTCCAGATCCTAGAGAACCATTGAGGACAACATCTGTGAGACCAAGATTGTCAGAAGAAAATGTCCCATTGGATACACAGATTATAATTACTTTTAATTTGAATATAAATGAAACATCTGTAAACTCAACTACATTTAAATTATATAATGACGATGCTATAGAAATACCAGGAACATTTTCTGTAGATGGAATAAAAGTAACATTTACTCCAGATGCATTACTTGAAATAACAAGAGAATATATTATATTATTATCAAAGGATGGAATTGCAAGCACTACTGGTAAAAGATTGTCTGCTGAATTTAGATCTGTTTTTAATACATAATTATTAAGCAAAAAAATAAAGGGCTTTTTAATTTAGGCCCTTTATTTTCTTTTTCTATATTTTTATTAATTGAACAACACTAGCCACAGTTACATCATGATGTATTTCTTTTTTAGGAATTTCTTCAAATCCTTCCCAGTTCTTAGCCCATTCTTTAAGAGATAATATCATATCAGATATATATTTATCTCTCTCTTCATTATTGTTGAATGACTTAAACATCCAATCTTGATCACAGTCTTTCTTAATTCCTCTTAAGTGTATTACATCTTTGCCTAAAGAAGGTGCGGTGACAGATTTTACTGCCATTGGTACATCACCTGATATGTAATGTGTTTTGTTTCTGAATCTTTCGTCCATTGATAAAATTCTACAACATATAGCTTTATCAATTTTATGTAATTCAAGTTTTATTTTTGAATTTGAGTCACAAGTCGTTTCTTTCGCAGTCATAATGTCCTCCCACATTGTTGAAATTACTGATCCTTTTTCAGACTTTATATTATATTTCCATGATACCATTCCATTTTTTGTATCAGCCCACGATGACAATATTTTGTATGAATATTGATCTACAAAAACAATATCTCCTTCTTTGAATTTACTCGGAACTTCTTTTTTCCATTGTTGTATGTCGACTACATTACATTCTGGTACGTACATCATAAGATTGTATACATCATATTTTACTAAATATTTATTATCTATAAACTCTTTTACTGTACCTGTCATATTTGATCCTAGCATCATAACTGAATGCCCAACACTATATTTAATCTCGCTTGGCTTTTTATCTCTTATCCACATATCTTTCATAATAATATCAGGTATATTTTCTGATTTGATTATTATTTTGTATATTTCTTCTTCACAAATCCAATGTTCCTCTTTCATAAATCTTAAAGTTCGATAATGCCATTGAGCTTTTCCATTTATATGGCATGTCTTAATATTACTTTTTATTAAATATTGTTTTCTGTCACGGCCCTCTACGATATCACCTACTTCATACTTAGCGGGATGAGATTTAAACCAGTCTGATATTTTTAAAAAATCAAAAACAGATGCCTTTATAGTTATTTCTTCTTCTGCCATTGTGTGGATCTCAAGTTTGATTTCATATGAATTTGAATCCCCATCAAATTTAATAATAGTCCCAATAAGTCCTGAACCCTTCATAACAACTACATTGTCTTCTTTGTTTTGAAATAAAGATGGTCTTTCCTCATAAAGCCATTGGATCCATCTCATGTATGGACATTTTTCTAGTACATCTGACAATGGGATATTATGCCCATATTTGTCTGACAAATCAAATGTATCTATAAACCAATCTAATGCTTTCTCACACGCCCTCATTTCACTTTTTTCATCTAACAACATATCAACTGATAAATAACTTTTTGATATATCTATTGAGGTCAATGCTTTTGAATTAAGAAAAATATCAGATTCATTAACCCATCTTAAACTGCCATTTTCATATGTTATTTCGTAAATCCAAACAGCATCTGGGCGTACATCACTTGCACCTAGAGTTTTGATAACTGATGTATATAATCCTCTTTTTTCTGTATTTCTTACGACTACATTATCTCCTACTTTAAAATTTGGCGCCATTTATTCCTCCTAAAAATAATTTGTATTTTGTATAGTAATTAATATATATATCTAATAAGAACAAACTATAAAATACTCCACATGAAAGGACAACACACCTATGGAAAATGACTTTTATAATTTTTGGGAAAATTATTTAAAGCCTAAAGACAATATAACTTTAAATAACAATCAAAAAAAGCTTGTAAAATACATTGAAACATATCATAATGTCATAGTCCTTAAATTCAGACAAGTCGGATGTTCGTTATGTTTAAAGGCATATGTTGCATATTTGCTGACTTATTTTCGTGGAATGAACATTGGAGTTATAACAACAAGTTCATGGATAGCATCCGATTATTTACGTGATATAAAATCAATGATAGATACACTTCCGAATGATTTACACCCAGGATATTATAAATGTACAGATAGTGAAATTGGTTTTAAAAACAACTCTACTATTGTAGTCGGGACAACAAATAAAATATCTGAAATGAGACATTGTAAACCAATAACATTTTTAATAATGGAAGAAATTGGATATATCCCAAATATTGAAAATGTGTGGTCAGCATTAGCCCCATCATTACATACATTTCAACGTTTCCAAAAAGATAAAGGGTTGCCTTACGGATGTGTAATAACATCAACTGAAGCTAGAGGTGATTTATTTAAAGATATGTGGGATGATGCATCTAAAGAAAATGCAACATTCAAACAAATCGAAATGGGAAATAAAGAAGGGGATATTTAAATCTATCCCCATTTAAATATTTCAGACTTTTCTTTGCTCTGCCATCTTGTTTCGGAAATTGGTTTTCCATCTAAAAATCCTTCCCAATTTTCTGACCATGACTTTAGAGTTTCTTTAAGTTCGTTTATATATTTTTCAACTTCTTCATTTGATTCAAAAGAAACAACCATCCAATCATTGTCATGAGATTTATCAGATCCCCATAGCCAAATAGTTTCACCTCTAGGCAAGATTCCTGGCTGTTCAGCTGATCTTATTTTAATTCTTTTCTCTTCATATGATATAATGTGTTTGGTTCCATAAGAAGTCCATTCAAAATCGCTTCTGAATCTTTCATCCATATCTAAAACTCTAAAACATGCACCCTTGTCAATTCTTAAAATCTCAAGTGTTATTTTTGGATTTTTGATTGCATTTGCTTTATATTCTATTAAACTTTCTACGCGGTGTGATTCTGTACTTGCATCTGGAAGCAAGACTGTATAACAAGAACCATCAGTTGCCCTTTGAATAACCTTCAAAGGTGTTTCTGGAAATGATCTCAAACACACATGGCTTCCAAGTTTAAATCTTTTAGATTTTATTGGCCAAAGATTATACTGATTAGTTTTTAACCACTCAATCCATTTTATATTTGGGCAAGCATAAATAACATATGATAAAGTGATGGGAAATCCGTGTAGTTCTCTAAGAAGAAAATGTTCTTCAAACCAATCTAATGCTGGCTGACATGCATTGTTGGCTTTTAACAAATTATAAGTTAACCATCTTCCTTCAGTTTTAAGCAGCATTTATTTCGTCTCCTTCGCATCACATATTTTTGATGGATCATATATTGGTCGTTTTCCATCATTCCAAGGACTTTCAGACCAATGATAGCAGCCATTGTCATCAACTTTTATTCTAATATCTTCATTCATATAATCTTTCTGACCTTCAAAATATGAATATTCAGCAGCCTCTTGAATAGTTTTAAATTTTGAAGTATTACAATCACATGACGTTATCAATATCATAATACAAATAATTAATAATTTTTTCATATTGTTATCTCCTCTAATAATGTAACTGAATCTGCAAGAACAGTCCCTTCTGGGAAAAATCCTACTTTCTCATTAAAACCAAATGAACCTGTATACCACAATTTAGTCGATTCACTTGGGATATATGAACACTTGTATATTTTACATCTGTCTACTATAGTATAACTTAAATATTCATCTATATAAGGTTTGACGTATTCCAAATCTGTAAATACACAAAGTGGCCCATTGCCTTTAGCTGGAAATGCTTCTTCTCCAATTACATATTTTACACAAGCTTTCCAGTTATAAATAATAAGACTTAACAGATGATTTTTGTCAGGAGACAGTTTAACAAGCTTGTATCCTATCTTAATCATATCCATTCTCCTTTTTATATCTCTCAATATCATCGAAATATTTATTTATCCTTCTTTTAATTTCATTTTTTGCATAGGATCTCATTTCAATCAAACCTATTCTGAAAAAAATCCGAGGCAAAAAATTTGTGCTATATACATACTCTACCATATCAACTCCTTTTATTTCCTCAAGTTTCGTAGCAAGCGGTGTGTTCACACACATGTTTTCATACCATATTCTATCAACCATTTTATCAGGATGAATTTCAATATAACAAGAATATCCAACAGTCTTTATATTAAGTGCTTTTTTCATAGTTCTTCCTCTACAACTATTCCTGTTATTTTTTTAAATATTTTACTATTAAATTCGGGTAACGATCTTAAATACTCTATTGCTTCTTCTGGGAAATCATCCCACGCTTCTTTTTTTGATAATTCTTTTGCACTGGTGATAGGGGTCTTTTTCCATTCAGATCCTGATTTTAAATACAGTGACTTCAAATTATTAAATGTAGGAGACCATTTGTTTTTATTTAAAATGTTTGTCAAGTTCTTACTTACTACTGAATGTCTATATTGGGATACTTCAGCATCAAATAGAAAATGTTTTTTTGGAATATTTGAACAGAAAATAGAAGAATCAATTCCATGACAATTTAATATTCCTATCGAGTTAGAGATTCCGGATGAATTATCGACTCCATATGATTTGGAAATTCCTTTTGAGCAATTTACACCACGTGAGTTGCAGATTCCTTCTGACGCGTTGATTCCACTCGAGCTGTGGATTCCGCTCGAATGACTAATTCCGACTGAGATACAGATTCCCATTGACCTATTAATTCCATTTGAGGTATAGATTCCTACTGAGCCACCTATCCCATCTGATTTATCAATTCCTTGTGATGAATTGACTCCATGTGAGGTGGAAATTCCTTTTGAGCAATTCACACCAAATGAGTTATCTACTCCCTCTGAATTATAGATCATGGTTGAGCGATTAACTGCTTTAGAATTAATAGTTTCTTTTTTAATAATGAATGGTACTTGATCAAACATTATTTCTTTTACTATTTTTATAGAAGAAGTGCAACATTTAGAGTTATCCCTACTTTCTATTATATCACCCGATGCTTCTATTTCGGCTATTTTATGCCACGGAACACATGCATAATAACCAAAACAATCTTTTAACTTTTTACAAAAATGAAATCCACGATCACATATGGCTATTTTTCCATCATATTTGTATTCTTTTCCTACTTCATATTGAAAATCATTACATGTCCAATCATTATTAAAAATTTTATATCCTTTTTTCATTTGTTTTCTCCTTTGATAGAATAGATTCAAAATATGCACATCCCTGAATATCTGCATTTTCACAATATTTAAATTTTCCACGATTAATACATCCAAAACATTGACATTCTCTAGG
>Ga0172379_10009071_pt1 | contig 12342 bp, 12 predicted proteins | sample GrowelOW334metaG_FD_119756 | JGI IMG/M metagenome (GOLD analysis project Ga0172379, IMG submission 119756) | Groundwater microbial communities from an aquifer near a municipal landfill in Southern Ontario, Canada - Groundwater well OW334 metaG | ecosystem: Environmental > Aquatic > Deep... | reverse complement strand
CAGTATATGTTCTAGATTACTTTGTTGTACTAGGGTCATAAAGTTTTTTGAAATTAAGCTTTTATGGCTCTAGTATAGCAAAGTTCGCCTAACGAGATTCGCATTAATAAAACTATGTTTAAATTCAAATCAATCAAAGAAGCCGGCGATTTAAAGGGGAAGAGAGTAATACTTCGCCTTGATCTCAACGTGCCCATTTCAAACGGTAAAATTTTGGACGATTATCGGATTTTAAAAGCCCTTCCGACAATGACTTTCTTGAAAGAAGCCGGAGCAAAAACCATAATTATCAGCCATTTGGAAAGCGAAGAAACAAAATCGCTTGAAATTGTGGGGAAAGAAATAAGCAAACATTTTAAAACGGTTTTTGTGGCGGATTTCAAAGATGTTCCGGAAGAAATTTCAAAGATGAATGAGGGAGATTTTATTCTTCTTGAAAACTTGCGCCTTGATGAAGGGGAGAAAAAAAATGACCCGAAATTTGCCCAAAAACTGGCTTCGTTTGGCGATATTTACGTCAACGAGGCTTTTCCGGTGTCTCACCGTCCGCACGCTTCGGTGGTCGGCGTTCCGAAACTTTTGCCCAGTTTTGCCGGCTTTCAATTTGAAGAAGAAGTAAAAAATCTTTCTTTGGCTTTCAATCCGCCAAAACCGTTTCTTTTTGTTTTGGGCGGAGCGAAATTTGAAACCAAAATGCCTTTAATAAAGCGATTTTTGGACTTGGCGGATTACATTTTTGTCGGCGGAGCTTTGGCCAACGATCTTTTCAAAGCCAAAGGATATGAAATCGGCCTTTCAAAAATTTCTGAAGAGGAGATGGATTTTTCGGAAATTCTCAAAAGCCCGAAGATTTTTTTGCCGGAAGACGTTCAGGTACAGAAAAACGATCAAGCTTCTTTCAAGAAGCCGGAAAATGTTTCAAAAGATGAAAAAATTTTGGATGCCGGACCGGTGGCTCTTTCAGAACTTCAAAATTTAATTTCCAAATCGTCATTCATATTATGGAATGGTCCGCTTGGACGCTATGAAGAAGGTTTTACGGAACCGACCGAACGTCTGGCAAAAATGATTGCCGAAAGCAAAGCCAAATCTATTGTCGGGGGAGGCGACACGATTGCGGCTACGGAAAAATTGAATATTATGGACAAATTTACTTTTGTTTCCACCGGCGGCGGCGCAATGCTGGATTTTCTGGCGGAAGGAACGTTGCCTGGAATCAAAGCTCTTGAATAAACCAATAATTAACAACAAAAAACAAATTACAAAGATTACAAAAAACACTTTTTAGACAAAGTGTTTTTTGTTGACTTTGTTTACAATTTTTGTATTATTCAGATAGGTTCTTTGAGAAAGGATAATGAATGAAAATAAAAATTAGTGCCGGTAGAATAGAAGGATTGCAGATATTTTTCTGTTTTTTCCTAATTCTTAGTGTTCTTGACGCCATTTTCTGGCTTTCGTGGGCTATTCATTTCGGAAGTGTACCGCTGGATAGATACGGCGTTTCCCGGTGGTTTGATGTTTTGATACAGCCCCTGTGGGTTGGAATTATTGTAGCGTTTATCGCGCTCTTGCCTGGGGAATTGACTGGCGATGAACACCCCTACGCTCCATTCAAAGGTTTACAGAGATGCGCAATTTCTACAATGTATCTACTGCTGTTTTTAATAACCGCAGTCAGTATGATTATAGGTTTCGCACTGGGAATAGTCACCGGCTTAATCTGGTTTTTGCCGGTGGGAGTTTCTGTAATTCTAGGAATAACGATAGAAATCTTACGAGCGATTTTCGGCTGCAGAGTTGCGCAATAATGCAAAAATTTGGCACATCGGACTTCCTCAAAAGGGAAGTCCTTTTTTATTGTATAATTTTGATGTGAATAGTCTTAAGAAAAATATTGAATGGTATTCTCTTGCTTTATTATTCGCATCCGTTCTGTTTATCTGGTACGGCGTTTTTGCCGAAAATCAGGCGGGGAAACTGACCGTTTCTTTTCTTGATGTCGGACAAGGCGATGCTATTTTTATTGAAGGACCGAATGGCAATCAGGTTTTGGTTGATGGCGGTCCGAATAAAGCGATTCTTCGCGAACTTGGACACTCAATGCCTTTTTACGATCATTCTATTGATGTTGTGATGGAAACTCATCCCGATCTGGATCACATCGGCGGACTGCCCGATGTTTTGAATAATTATAAAGTGGAAACGATTATTGAAGATGGTTTGCGGTCGGAAACGGCGGCCGAAAAAGAATTGGAAAATATAGTTGCAGAAAAAAAAGTGAATGAAATTATTGCTGTTCGTGGAATGAAAATAGATTTGGGTGGTGGCGCTTTTCTTGAAATTTTATCTCCTGACAGGGACGTTTCCGGTTCGGATACCAACACTGCTTCAATCGTGGCGAAGCTTGTTTACGGAAAAACTTCTTTTCTTTTAACGGGAGACGCGCCGACAGCCATTGAAAATTATTTAGCCAAGATAGACGGCAAAAATTTGAAAACTGACGTTTTGAAGGTGGCTCATCATGGCTCAAAAAATTCCGCTTCAGAAAGTTTTTTGGGATTTGCTTCGCCGGAAGTTGCCGTTATTTCTGCCGGCTTGAACAATCGCTATGGACATCCGAATCAAGAAATATTGGATATGTTCAATAGGTTTGGCATTCCCTTTGCCGAAACTTTTAAAGACGGGGATATTGTGTTTGAGTCGGACGGGGAAAGGGTGGAAAGAGTAAAATAGTATAAGGGATAAGTATAAGTATAAGGAAAGAAGAAAAAAGGAGACAAAAAACATTTTTCCCCGTTTTCGCGAGGCGAAAACGGGGATAAAAAATAAAACCGATTGACTCGCTTGCGAGTCAATCGGTTTTGGCTACGGTGTGATTTCATCGGGCCGAATAGCTTAGAAACGAGGAGATATGCCAGGATTTTTCCATTCCTTCATACGTTCCGGTCTGTATGGAGGAAGTTCTTTTCGAGGCGTTCTTTTTTTTCTTTTCTCCTCTACCAGCCTTAGCTTTTCTGCTTCGGTTGCCGAAAAAGAATTTTCCTCGGGTTTTACGGTTTCTGCGATTTCAAACCCTGTTCTTTTCAGTAAAGTTTTTAATTTATTTGCTGTCATATATATCCACCCCCTTTCTTTTCTGGAACCATTTTACGCCGATTTGCATTCTCGTCAATTATCTATCACGGAAGAATATACAGCAGTCAGACTGCCGTAAATTCTCAGTTACCTATATTAAGCTATAGCTTAATATAGGTAACTCATTAAATAACTAAAAAATGAAAAGTATTTAAGAATGCGGCCGCATTCTTAAATACTTTTATGATTTTGTTTTGCCGAAATGGGAATTGTGGTTCTTGGATTTCAAGAGTAATATCTATGTCAGAAAATTGAATAGAGAGAAAGGAACAATATGTATGATCCGAATATCTCGGTAAATGGTTCTTCAGAAACAAGGGTAGGGAATATTAATTGCGACGTTGTTCTTTGCGCCAATCGGGGCACTCCGTTTTGCGGAAAATTCTGCGGTTGGTGTCCGGAATGTGGAGTATTTTTCACTTTTTTGAAAGATCACTTGTGGAAGCATTTAGAAACGCGCGAATTGGCTCGGAATATGGCTGTAAAATATTGGCAGTTTGTGTCAAAAAGTCATTTTGGATATTACATAACAAACAAACCGTAAAACTTTCCCCTTTTCGCATAGCGAAAAGGGGAATTGTATTTTATAAAATCTGGCTGTAGTATTAATAGCGGAATAGAAATTAACGAAAGGACTAAATATGTTTATCTTGGGAGAAGAAGATAGCCAGAGATGTTTGCCGAAAGATGATGACGTTTGCGATTGCGAATGTCATACTGATGTTCCCGTGGAACATCCGGTACCGTGTTGTATATCGTGCCCTTTTTGCAATAGAAACATAAAGAGCGAATTTTTCAACGACCATGTTGTCGGCTGTGAAGTTTCAGTAGCCGGATTTGATCAGGTGGTGTCTCCGGCCACTTGGGCGCCGGAGTGAAGCTCAAAAGATTTTCATATCAAAAACCGTTCCTTGTGGAACGGCTTTTTCTTTTAGTTTTTTTAACTAAACCCTGTGAAAAATTTTGTCTGACAAAATTAAAATTTCATAATTTTATTTCACAGGGTAAACCCTATACGTTCACCCACCAAAATTTTTGCGGAGCAAAAACTTAGGCGGGCAAGCCCTAAAACCTTCACCCTAAAAACTTTTTGCCTACGGAAACTCCAGCTTTTTAAATTTTTTTGAAAAATTTAAAAAGCTGGAGTTTCCCGCGTGGAGCGCATAGGCAAAAAGTTTGAAGGGTAAACCTTTCTTTAAATTATTCCCGCCTTCTTCAACGTCGCGTAAGCGCCATTTTTCTGAATAGTTTTGATAGCTTTGGTTGAAATTGTAAGGACAAAAGTTTTTTTGAGTTCCGGAACATAAATTCTCTTTTTTTGCAGGTTTGGGTAGCACCTGACCATGCCGGTCGGATTAAACTGTGTGGCGCGAGTTCGATTTGAATAACCTCCTCGCATTTTCGTTCCTTTTTTGGTTATAGGGCAGATGTTGGCCATCAGAATGGAATTTCAAATTTCCAATATCAAATTTCCAATAAAAATCCCAAAATGAAGAAATTTATAAATTTAGACATTTCTTAATTTTATTTGGAATTGGGAATTTGGTATTTGAAATTGTTTTTAGTTGTTGTCGCGATATGATACCATATGACCAATAAAACGCAAATTTATGGATACTATATTCCAAATCATCATCTTAATAATGTCCGTCGTCGTCCACGAAGTTTCCCATGGCTTCGCGGCTTTGATGCAGGGCGATAAAACGGCTGAATATCAAGGCCGGCTCACTTTAAATCCGATCAAACATTTGGATCTTTTCGGTTCCATACTTTTGCCGCTTTTCCTGGCTGTAACCAATGCCGGATTCATAATCGGCTGGGCAAAACCGGTTCCGTTCAATCCATACAATCTTAGGAATCAAAAATGGGGAGAATCGATCGTTGCAGTGGCCGGTCCCTTGTCCAATCTCATTTTGGCTATAGTTTTCGGTTTGGTTATCAGGTTCGGTTACGGCTATCTGTCAATTTCTTTTTTGAGTATTGCGATGGTTGTAGTAATAATCAATTTAGTTCTGGCCGTTTTTAATTTGGTTCCAATTCCGCCTTTGGATGGTTCAAAAATATTGTTTTCTCTGTTGCCGAGCCGTTTCAACTTCATCAGACAAAATTTTGAAAAGTATTCTCTAGTCATTCTTTTAGTTTTTATTTTTTTCCTATGGCAGTATATTATCCCTTTAGTTTATTGGCTTTCCGCCTTAATTACGGGAGTTTCCGGATAGAGCTTGTATCAATATATAAATTTAGGTTGCTTTTTTTCTCAAGATATATTAGTCTTTAGGAAATTGCCAAAAATTAATGAGCGTAGCGAATATGATTTTTGAGCATCCAGCACTTTCTGAAAGTGCTGGATGACGAATTTTACAGTCGTTTCACTCCTTAAAATTCAGCCATGCCAACAATAAATCAATTGGTAAAACGAAGAAGAGTTACCTCTCGCCGGAAATCAAAAACTCCGGCTTTGACTCGTTCATTCAACGTTCTAAAAAACAGACCGATTTTTTTCAATTCTCCTTTTAAGCGAGGCGTTTGTACCAAAGTAACCACTAAAACTCCAAGGAAGCCAAACTCAGCCATTCGAAAAATCGCCAGGGTTCGCCTTACAAACGGAATGGAAGTTACGGCATACGTGCCGGGAATGGGGCACACTCTTCAAGAGCACTCCGTGGTGCTTCTCCGAGGAGGCCGCGTCAAGGACGTAAACTTGCGATACACAATTGTTCGCGGAGTTCTAGATTCAACCGGAGTGGAAAATAGAAAGAAGGGGAGAAGCCAGTATGGAGCCAAACGGCCAAAGGCCTAAAAGTTTAAAATTGAAAAATCAAAATTGAAAATTTACCCTGAACACTTTTTTACCGAACAAACATTTGTTCTCTAGAGTAATGGTTTAAACAAAGTTTTATTTGATTATTGCTAAATTAATATCTGTGAAAAAGTGTATAGGGTGAACAATGCAAAGTTAAAAATTTTAAGATTTTAAATTGTCATTTTACACTTTGATATTTACATTTTTCATTAAATAATCATGCGACGCAAAGTTAAGAACAAAATAGAAATATTGCCTGATCCGATTTACAATTCGGTTAAGGTTTCCAAGCTGGTCAACTATGTTATGGACAGCGGAAAAAAGACTACTGCCAGAAAAATAGTTTACGGCTGTTTTAACGATATTAAGGAAAAAGCCAAAACCGAAAATCCTCTGCAGGTTTTTGAAGATGCTTTGAAAAATGTGGCTCCGCTTATGGAGGTCCGCTCAAAAAGAGTTGGAGGCGCCAACTACCAAGTGCCGGTTGAAGTCAGGCCGGAAAGAAAAATGGCTTTGGCTTATCGCTGGATTCTTGAAGCGGCTTCTTCAAAGAAAGGTGCTCCTATGTCGGAAAGACTGGCTGATGAACTCATTTCTGCTTCAAAAAACGAAGGCGAATCGGTCAAAAAGCGCGAAAACGTCCACAAAATGGCAGAAGCAAACAAAGCATTTGCCCATTTCGCCTGGTAGTTTTTGGTAATCCAAAAACTATCCTGAGCGAGTCTGCGAGTCGAAGGGTTCGAGACTATACCTTATCGATTAAAGAATTAAAGAAAACCAAAAACCGCCCCGAATCAACGGGCGGTTTTTGGTTGCTATTTGTTTCAAAATAAAATTGGTGCTGGGATAAACTTTTGCTTGATAGTTTATTGCTTATAATGTTATCATTAATCGATGATATACAGTTGCACTAATCTGGGAATAGGTTGCACGATTGCAAATATATTTGCTTTCTGGGTCATTCCTTTAGGCTTGATAGCTTTATTCCTTTTCTTGCTTAATAAAAGTATAAAAAATCAACAAAAGAACCCACAATCGAATAAAAAAATTTTCATAATTTTTGTAATCGTTTGCGTAATTATTTTTCTTGCTTATTTTGTTACAAAAAAACTTGTCTAGTTTAGTATATAGATAGAACTACTATAGATTTATAAGTTACAGGTTCCCAAAATTCTCCTAGACGGTTTAAAACATAGTATTTAAAAAATCGCCAAGATTTAAGGGCGATTTTTATTTGCTATATTGTTTTTGTGCTAAAAAACAAAAGCCCCAACATTGTCGGGGCTGGTTATTTTTGCATTTGTCTCCATAAACAGAGAACCGAGTGGGGATAGAGGCGAATAAACCGTAACGCAACGCGCTCAAGGATTTTATCGCTGTATGTTTGTTTGTGCATTGGATAATCAAGCCCTTGCTCAAACAAAAATAAATGAAAAAATTCGTGGAGCAAAGTTAAGAGATTTTCTTTGTGCTTTTGTTGGCGATACACGGTAATTAACCACTTGGAATGTCCAATTTCTCCCAGACTTCCTTTTATTGTAAGCACTCTCAATTTAACGATGCACATAGAAATATGGCCGGAGTTCGCAAGTTTTAAGAGTGTGCGAGGTGTTAGTCTTTCCAATCTCTGACGTACAAATTGGTTGTTCATATTTAAATCCTCTCTGTTCTCTAATCTATACTACGATTTTGTGTGGGTCAATTATAAATTAAGTATTGTCGTTGGACTTTTGTTTTTATCTTCCCTAACCCCATTAGAAGTTCATTAGATTATAAATATTTAACTAATCATAAACGACGTAGTTATTGGATATATTTGTGGTAAAAAATTTATTTGTAAACTTCTAACGGGGCTAGCACCTAACACCTAACAGCTAACACCTATCCCGCGTTGGACTTTTGTTTTTGTTTATATTACAATCTCTCTAATCAGCTTTCTGCTGCGCGCCTTTAGAGCCTGCTTATAATCTAATCGCCAAAGTATCAAGAAAGGAAGGCTTGCCTGCTAAAACACAAAAATTTCGGCTACAAATTTCAACTCTTTCGTCAGCATAGCTTGCTATGTTTCCTCAAGATTTGAAATTTTCGCTCGAAATTTTTATGTTTTATCTAGGCATTAGATTATAAGCAGGCTCTAAAAAGGTGCTTTTAATTTTTTAACATAACACGAATTTAATTTCCGCGATTTTCTGCGTTCGTTCTGCGTAAATCAGCGGTTCATTCTTATGAACAGAGATTATCCATTAGAGAAAGTCCGAAACTTCGGGATTATAGCCCACATTGATGCCGGTAAGACCACAACTTCCGAGCGCATTTTGTATTACACCGGAATGACTCACAAAATCGGCGAAGTTCATGAAGGCGCGACGGTTACCGACTGGATGGAGCAGGAAAGGGAGCGCGGAATCACAATTACGGCTGCCGCCATCACTTGTTTTTGGGTTCCAACCTATCGGTTGGCGCAGATGAACGCGGATAAAAACGCGGATAAACGCGGATTGGAACAAGAATACAAAGTTAGGTTTAACATAATCGACACCCCCGGGCACATTGATTTTACTGCTGAAGTTAAACGCTCGCTTCGCGTCTTGGACGGCGCGGTGGTGGTTTTTGACGGCGTTGCCGGCGTTGAACCGCAATCCGAAACCAACTGGCGTTATGCCGATGATGGAAAAGTTCCGAGAATTTGTTTTATAAACAAGCTTGACCGAATGGGCGCAAGCTTTGAACGTTCTTATCAATCAATTTTGGAAAGGCTTACAAAGAGCGCAATAAGAATGCAGATTCCTATTGGCGCGGAGGAAAATTTTGAAGCGGTTATAGACCTTCTTAAAATGAAAGCCTATTATTTTGAAGGCGAGCTCGGCATCAATGTCAGAGAAGCGGAAATTCCAGCTGAATATTTGGAAGATGCCAAAAAATATCGCGCTATGACGGTTGAAAAAATTGTTGAACAGGACGACAAGCTTATGACCGACTATTTGGACGGAAAGGAAATTTCTTTGGAAGACTTGAAAAAAACTCTCCGAAAAGCAACTTTGGAAGTCAAAGTAGTGCCGGTGTTCACCGGTTCGGCTCTGAAAAACAAAGGAGTTCAATTGGTTTTGGACGCGGTTGTGGATTATTTGCCGTCTCCTCTTGATATTCCGGCGGTTCGAGGTATTGATCCAAATACCGGAGGAGAAATTTTCAGACATGCTTCCGATGAAGAGCCGTTTTCCGCTTTGGCTTTCAAACTTCAAACCGATCCTTTTGTCGGACAGCTGACATTTTTCCGTGTTTATTCCGGAACCATTGAAGCCGGTTCTTATCTTTACAATTCAACTACCGGTAAAAAGGAACGTCTTTCAAGAATTGTTCGGTTGCAAGCCGACAAGCGCGAGGAAGTTAAAAAAGTTTTCTCCGGTGAAATTGCCGCGGCTGTCGGATTAAAAGACGCCAAAACTTCTCATACTTTTTGCGATGAAGACAAACCGATAATTCTTGATCCCATCAAATTTATGGATCCGGTTATTTCAATGCGCATTGAACCAAAAACAAAAGCCGACCAGGAAAAAATGGGTTACGCTTTGAAGCGCCTTTCGGATGAAGATCCGACTTTCAAAATTTTCTCGGATCCGGACACGGGCGAAACTGTTATAAAGGGAATGGGAGAACTCCAGCTTGAAATTATGGTGGACAGAATGAAAAGGGAATTCAACGTGGAAGCCAATGTCGGCAAACCGCAAGTCGCTTACAAAGAAACTATCACTACGGAAGCGGAAGCGGAAAATAAATACATCAAGCAGTCAGGAGGAAAAGGACAGTACGGACACGTTAAAATTACCATTAAGCCGATGTCCAAAACTCCTCCGGAAAAAATTCCGAAGAATGTTTCAAGATATGAAGATTTTGAATTTATCAATTCCATTAAAGGAGGCGTTATTCCTCAAGAATTTATTCCGGCGGTTGAGAAGGGTATAAAAGAGGGAATGGAGAGAGGAGTGGTTGCCGGATTTAAACTGGTGGATATTTCTTGCGAGCTCACTTACGGTTCTTACCACGATGTGGACTCTTCCGAAATTGCTTACAAGATTTGCGCCTCGCAGGCTTTGCAGGATGCCGCCAAGAGAGCCATGCCGGTTATTCTGGAACCGATTATGAAAGTTGAAGTGGTGACGCCGGAGAAATTTATGGGAGATGTTACCGGACACTTGAGCTCAAAGAGAGGTCAGGTTGAAGATGTTGAAGATCGCGGAATGAACAAAGCTATCAAATCCAAAGTGCCGCTTGCCGAAATGTTCGGATATATTACGATTCTTCGATCAATGACCGAAGGCCGAGCCAGCTTTACCATGGAATTTGATCATTATGATATTGTGCCAAATAACGTGGCGCAGGAAATTATAGAGAGCAGGAAATAGGTGTTAGGTTTTAGCTGTTAGGAAATACTTAAAGAAAAAACCGCCGACGCTTCGCGTCGGCAGGATTCTGGCTTTTAAAAATTCTTTTACGTATTCGTTACTTCTTTCGCAATTCCGCCTGGAGTTTTTCCAGTTTAATTAAATCTAAAACTTTTTGCCTTAATCCAAACTGTGATGTAAGAAGCTTTGGATTATCTCCATTTGCAACTCTTGCTACTAATGAAGATAGCTCTCCGGGTTCATAATGTTTTTGGCTCCCTTCAACGCCGCCATTATCATCAATGGCTTGCCAAAACTCTCTGAAATCTTTAGCACCTAAAATCTTCGCTTGAAATTCTTTGTCTTTTTTTGGAGATCGTTCAATTTTTTGCTCGCCTTCTGTATTTAATTGGTTAACTTTTTCTCGGCGTTCAAAAGCGCTTTTAATCGGTTCAAGTTTATTACGATAGCCTTCGGCTTTTTCCGGATATTCATTCAAAAAACTCTCCCACTGCTGTCCGGAGACCCTTTTAAAGTTATCCTCTAGAGAATCAGATCCTAATCTGCCTTCGACACGCTGGTGGTCCTTATTGGCAATTTCCGAAATATTCCGTTCAATTTCTTTTACAGCAGGATCATCATTTGGATTTTCATATATTTTTTTCTTTTCTTCATCCAACTTGGATTCCTGACCTTCAAAATTGTTCATGATATTTTTTTAAACTATTACTATTTAATTGAATTATTATATCTTATATAACAATAAAGAGAAGACTACGATTTGACACCTACAACAGTTCTGCTACTATATGCTTTGTCGTTCGCCTAGGCGAACGTCTGGCTTTATTAATTTAAAAACCATTGCTCTTTAGTTGTGTAAATTTAGCAAAAACCGTTTTAATCAAATTAAAAACGGCTCGCGCGCTGAATTTACACAGTTAGTGCAGATAAAATTATGGCAGATTTTGAAAGAACAAAGCCGCACATCAATGTGGGAACAATTGGCCACGTTGACCACGGCAAGACGACTTTGACCACCGCCATTGCGACGGTCCAGTCAAAGAAAGGTTTGGCAAAAGCGATCACCTATGATCAAGTTGCCAAAGCCTCGGAAAAAGAAGGACGAAGAGATCCGACAAAAATTTTAACAATCGCTCTGTCTCACATAGAGTATTCAACTGAAACGAGACACTACGCTCACGTAGACTGCCCCGGGCACGCCGACTACATCAAAAACATGATCACCGGTGCCGCTCAGATGGACGGCGCTATCTTGGTTGTGTCAGCAGTTGACGGACCTATGCCTCAAACCAGAGAGCATATTCTTTTGGCTAACCAGGTTGGCGTTCCAAAAATTGTCGTTTTCTTGAACAAATGCGACTTGGTGGATGACAAAGATCTTTTGGATCTTGTTGAAGAAGAAGTAAGAGACCTTTTGACCAAATATCAATTTGACGGCAAAAATACGCCGGTTATCAGAGGTTCGGCCACGAAAGCCATTGAAGGCGATCCTGTTTGGGTTGCTAAAATTGATGAGCTTCTCAAAGCTTTGGACACCTTTATTCCGATTCCGGTTCGCGAAACCGACAAGCCGTTCCTTATGCCTATTGAAGACATCTTTTCAATTGAAGGCCGAGGCACAGTTGTGACCGGAAGAATTGAAAGAGGTATTTGCAAGGTTGGCGAGGAAGTTGAAATTGTCGGCTTTACGCCAACATCAAAGACAACCATCACCGGCATTGAAATGTTCAATAAATCTTTGAAAACCGGCGAGGCTGGAGATAATGCCGGCGTGCTTCTCCGAGGTACCAAGAAAGAAGATGTGCATCGTGGCCAAGTTTTGGCCAAACCGGGATCAGTTACTCCTCACACAGAATTTGAATCGGAAGTTTACATCTTGAAGAAAGAGGAAGGAGGACGACACACCCCATTCTTTACCGGATACAAACCGCAATTCTACATCAGAACCACAGACGTTACCGGAGAGGTAACTTTGGCCGAAAAAGTGGAAATGGTTAT
>Ga0172379_10009070_pt1 | contig 12344 bp, 13 predicted proteins | sample GrowelOW334metaG_FD_119756 | JGI IMG/M metagenome (GOLD analysis project Ga0172379, IMG submission 119756) | Groundwater microbial communities from an aquifer near a municipal landfill in Southern Ontario, Canada - Groundwater well OW334 metaG | ecosystem: Environmental > Aquatic > Deep... | reverse complement strand
TTTAATGTATATCTTTGCACCGCATTAAAATAAGGTGCCATAGCTCAGTTGGTAGAGCAACGGACTGAAAATCCGTGTGTCCCTAGTTCGATTCTTGGTGGCACCACGAAAGGGTAAAGAGCAATCTTTACCCTTTCCTTTTTTGTTATCTTTGCCGATCTGAATCTTTTGTATGGAATATACCTCAATGACACTGCCCAACGGGATCCGGCTGATTCATGCCTCAGTCGATTCGCCCGTTGCTCACTGCGGAGTGGTCATCAATACTGGTTCGAGGGATGAAACGCCCGAAGAGCAAGGGATGGCGCATTTCATAGAGCATACCATCTTCAAGGGTACCGTCAAAAGAAAAGCCTATCACATCATCAGCAGGCTGGAGGACGTCGGCGGAGAGATGAACGCCTATACCTCCAAGGAGGAGACTGCCATTCATGCCTCGTTTCTGTGCGAATATTACGAACGTACCATCGAGCTCTTCAGCGACATCCTGATTGACAGCACATTCCCCGAGAAGGAGTTGAAAAAGGAGCAGGAGGTCATTGTCGACGAGATCAATTCCTACAACGATACCCCTTCTGAGCTCATTTTTGATGAGTTTGAAGAGATGATCTACGAAGGCCATCCGATGGGCAGAAATATCCTCGGGACCCCCGAGCATGTCAGGGGTTTTAAGGCTACCGACATCCGTCGCTTCATGGGAGGAAATTACCATACCGACCAGATGGTGATCTGCTCGGTTGGAAATATCCCCGCAAGAAAATTCTTTCACCTGGCGCAGCGCTATTTTGAAAGGCTCACAATCAATTTGCGAAAGGAAAGCCGCACACGGTTCACTGCCTATCGGCCGATTCAGAAAACCGTCGAAAAGGGAACTTTTCAGGCGCATTGCATTTTGGGAGGGGAGGCATTTGATGTGTACCATCCCGACCGTTTGCCATTGGTGCTGCTAAACAGTATTTTGGGCGGACAGTCCGGAAATTCACGTCTAAATCTGAGCCTGCGCGAGCGCAACGGAATTGCCTACAACCTCGAATCATCCTACACGGCATACACCGACACCGGTACCCTGACCATCTATTTTGGCACTGATCCGGAGAACCTCGAAAGGGCGCTCACCTTGATCGACAGGGAGATCAGACTGCTCCGGGACAAACCTCTGGGAGGGCTTCAATTGAGCAAATCGAGGAAGCAGCTGATTGGTCAGCTAGCCATGTCGCAGGAAAACCACGAAGACCTGATGTTGGCCATCGGTAAAAGCATGCTGGTTTTCAACAAAGTGGAAAGCCTGGAAGATATCTACAAAAGAATCAGCGAGATAACTGCCGCACAACTGCTGGATGTTGCCAACCGGATACTGAACCCCGAAAAACTGTCGAGATTGATTTACCAATGATGAAGATCGATCAGCAACTCGAAAATTATATCCTCGCGCACACCGTCGACGAAGATCCGGTACTTAAAAGGCTCTACCGCGAAACCTACCTGAAACTGGTGAACGGACGGATGTGTTCCGGCCACCTGCAGGGCAGCCTCCTGACCTTTTTCAGTAAGATGATCGCTCCCAGACGAATTCTTGAAATCGGCACTTATACCGGATATTCGGCCATCTGTTTGGCGAAAGGTTTGCCTAACGGCGGAATGCTCCACACCATAGAGATCAACGACGAGCTGGAGCAGTTTGCCGCCCGCTATTTTGAGGAGACAGGGTTGAGGGACCGCATCGTTCAGTACATCGGCGACGCCACTGATATTATCCCGCACCTGAACGAAAAATTTGAGCTGGCCTTCCTGGATGCCGACAAGCGGCAGTACCTGACCCATTATGAGCTGATTTTGCCAAAGATAATTCCGGGCGGTTTGATCATTGCCGACAACACCCTCTGGGGAGGCAAAGTGGTTGGCAAAATCTCCCGAAACGATGAGCAAACCCTTGCCATCCTGGCCTTCAACGATTTCATCAAAAGCGATCCCCGCGTGGAAGCCACCATCCTACCGGTCCGGGATGGGATGACGTTGATACGTAAGAATTAGACCTTCAAGGTTTCAAAAACCTTGAAGGTCTGACATATTTCCAGAATGTAGAAAGTCCTTTTGAGGGATTGTAATATTATGTTTATTTTTGATAGCTAAGGTTACTAAAAGGTATGGATAGCTATGGAATTTTCAATGCAATACAATACCTTTGGTAAGGCTACAAACGTTAGTGGCAAGCTTACGAATTGCTGAGCAAACTCGGAACTTGAATCTGAAAATTAGTGATCTTAGCTCTTTTTTTTTATCTTTGAGTATGAATAGGCAAGGGCAAATAGGACTTGATTTTGAAATTGATAAACTGACCAATTCGATTGAAAATATAGTTACCGGCGATAGCTTTGCAACCGATATCTCCATAATCTCAATTGCTGATCTAAAGAAAGTAACCAAAAAGAATGGTTGGCAGTTTGACTGGAAGCTGGAGTTCATACAGCCGAATAAAGATATTTTTAAGCTAACAATTGTAAATAATCAATCTATTATTCAAGGACTTATAAGTCTTGAAGTAAAATCAGACCATGTTTACATGCACTTGGTTGAGAGTGCTCCGTTTAATAAAGGGAAAGCAAAAGTTTATGCCGGTGTGCCCGGTAACCTGGTTGCATTTGCGTGTAAACTTGCATTTCAACGTGGTTACGAAGGAAATATTTCCTTTTTTTCCAAAACTCAACTAGTTCAGCATTACATAGACACACTTGGTGCAATACATGTTGGTGGACGAATTATGATAATTGATACTATTGCAGCATTAAAACTTATCAATAAATATTTTCCAAAATGAAAGCTAAAGCGACAGAACTTGATGTAGACTTTATTGGTGGACAAGAAACGATGACCAAGGAAGAAGAACTGGCAATCAGCGAATTCATAAAAGCACGAAAAATGCTGAGAGCAAAGAAAAATGCGAAGAGTACCAAAGCAAAGCAATCAAAAAATGTCATTGCATAATCTTCAATAATCCTATGCACCAACCTAACGCAAGCCACTAACAAACGCCAAATGCCATGCGGGGTGAAGTAAATCATTTACGTTTCTCCCGCCGGAAACACAAACAAAACTAAAACAAGTAAACATTATAAACCCGCCCGGCACTTGGCGTCAAACCGATGCACAAATACAAGTGCGACTCCACAAAGTTTCTTTAAGTTTTTGAATTAGTATACTGACCAAAGAATGTGATGACAAAATGTTGAAAAACACATACATATGAATATTAATAAATATTAAAATATGAAATACCTAATTCTGTTTCTTCTGTTAATTATGAAAAGAATAATTGTCGCTTATTTTCTTTCTGTTTTTTTTATTTCATCTGTTTTTTCACAGAATGCAGGAGAGTATCATGATGGTGGTCATTTTTCAAAGAAGGTTGAAATAAAATCAATTCCCATCAGTGATCAGTTTGCAGAGAAATTAAACAAAAAGATGGTTTCATTCATAAACAATTTTAAAGCAAAAGGAATTCCCGCAGATATGGCAGATGGTTACTCAGTAACATTTCGCACCGTAGTTGATGACGAAGTTTGGTCGTTAGGCATTCATATGCCTGCAGGGAATGCCAAAATAATAGCTGATCTTTGCAGGCAAATCATAACAGATGCTAACGCTAATCAATTGGAAGAACCTAAGTATTTATACGTTTTAAATAACTTTGGAAACCAATAGCTGAAATTGGAGGTTGTCTGATTTAGGATAATTGAATTGGACAACCTGCTGGCGCGGATTTGCAATCTGTGCCCATACAACTGCCCCCAATGACTACGTTTGCTTAACAACAATATTCCGGGAATAAACCGGGCATACAAACTGTACAGCCGCCCGGTTGGGTGGCTCATGCTTGTGATTAAAGAATAGTTTCCGGTAGAATGGCAAAATCAGCAACACCTATTTGCACGTTCTTTAATTTCTTCCGAACACCCCTAATTACAAATCGCGCCAGCGGGAGCGCTTCCTCCACGAAGACAAAGAAAATACCCAATTTTTTTAAGAATATAGTACATTGCGTTTTATGTAAATAATAAATTTAATGCAACCATAATGCTTTCTTTTGCATTATTAAAGTAAAAGCAAAATTCTTTATGCCGGATGAACGCTTACTTGTAGAAAAATGTACTAAAGGGGACTTAAATGCCCAAAATCAGCTATTTGACAGCTATGCGAACCAGATGTTCAGGCTTTGCTACAGGTACGTTAACTATAAATGCGATGCCGAAGATATAATGATAACAGGGTTTCATAAAGTTTTTAAGCATCTCGGTAATTTTGAATACCGCGAAAAAGGCAGCCTTAAAAAATGGATAAAGACTATCATGATTAATGAGTCGTTGATGTTTCTGCGAAAATCGAAAAAACTCCAAGTGATAACATCCGACAATATTATGAAATATGAGGCGTCTGAAGCCGGAATTGCAGATATTGATGCCGAAATGATTTACCAGATGATTATACAAATGCCTGTTGGCTACCGGACAATATTAAATCTTTATATAATAGATGGGCTGACACATGAAGAAATTTCCCGGGAACTCGATATAAGTATAAATACATCTAAGTCGCAGCTAAGCAGAGCCCGTGCCACATTAAAAGAACAACTTCTTAAACTAGAATGCCATGGACAATCATTTCGATAAGTACATCAGAAGTAAGTTGGAAGAAATTGAAGGTACGGTAGTCACTTCAACCAACTGGGAAAAAGAAAAAGCGTGGAAAAGGCTTGAAAACCTGCTCAGAGGAGAAGTAAAAACTATATCCATCAAATGGTTTTATGCTGCAGCGGCGTTAATTTTATTTGCCTTTTTTTCGGGGTCAATGGTTTTTTATTATAACCATAATAAAATAATCTCATTATCGATGCAATTATGTGATATCCAAAATAAATACCAGACGTTATTGGCATCAAAACAACAGGCTTACGAGGTACATGTCCTCAAGGCTGATACTATAAAAGTTAATATACACGATACGGTATTTATTGCTAGCAAAGAGTATGTGCATGTCCCAGTGGTGTTACACGATACTGTATTTATCAGAAAAACAGATGTTGTAAGGGATACAATGCGGCTCCTAACAAACGATACGGGTAAAGGCAAAATGTTGTTGAGCTCGGTAAAAGAATGGGTTACCGCAAATACCGACGAAGATATTAACCTCACTTCACAAATAATTATTAAAGAAAAAAGAGGGGTATTTGTTAACCCTAACGAGGGCTTTGATATTAATTCAACCAATCATTCTTCTGTTTTTGCAAAAAGGAATTCTCAATAGTAATTTACAATCATGGCATAGATTTCAAAAACAATATAAATTCAAAATATGAAAAAGCTAATAAGGATATACCACACTATTTTTCTATTAATCGTTCCTAATTTTTATATATCTGCCCAGATAAACGATCAGGTAAATTGGAAATCTGCAGGGGATATCATTAATATTACTATAATTGACCAAAATACAGTGCTTGAATTTAGGATAGATGACATTCAAAAAGCTGAAAAAATTGCCAATATAGATAGTGTACTGTTTTGGCTTCAACGCGATATGGAAAAAGTTAGCGATTCCATTAAAATTGACATGCCTGTTAAAATAAGCTATTCCGGGTTAGGTACCCATTATTCACGTAAGCTGAAAATTGAATCAAATCCTGGTTTATTTGATTTTTCTTTTAATGATGATGATGGGACTATCACTCAAAAGTTTAAGTATGTAATTGAAGTTGATTTAACACAATTTTCATTAAAAACTATTAAAAAGAACAATACTTACTCGTATACGCTCCCTTACCCCGGCACCGAAAGTAAAATGTTAATCTATACACAGAACTTATCGGCAATTAATAAAATCCCTGCCATAAAGATTGACCAATATTTCCGCCAGGCAATAGATTCTGTTAATGCTAAAAAATATTTCCATAGGGAAACCTATTCAACTTATCATTTATATTCTGATGCGAGACCAGATAACTTTCAAAAAGAATCTATAATCAAAATTGGCCAAAAGTTTGAAGCAATATACTATATGGGGGTTGGGTTAGAAGTTTTACAATCGGAGTTGGCCCCATCTGTAACATTTAAAATGCTTCTCCCTATCAGAAGAACAAATGGAAGGATAACAGAAGCGGGAATAACTGTTCAAAAGTATTGGGCTAAAGATCAACAGGGGGCATTAGATTTTTTCAGTTCAACATTTCTAGGCATGGAACTAAAATTTACCAATTTATACTCAAAAAAATACTATGGATATTCCTTCGGAAAATTAACAGGGCATGGCAACGGCTTTTTTGAGAAAAACACATATTACTTCGGGATGTATTATCCTATATCCAATAAAATATCCATCAATCTTACCCGCTTTTTTTCTCCGCATAAGCCTGATATATTTGGGTTAGGCTTTACCTTTTGGATAAATTAAAAAATAACGTTATAACCCCCGCTGGCGCGGAGCGTGTCCTGAAGTAAACGGACGAATTTAGTAATAAAGAGCGTTCAATTATATGCTGTTGTATAAAAGATGAAGGTGTTTCTGAAATGGAATGATCCTTCGTTGGCGACTTACCCCGTCAAACCTGTTCCTGCACTGCGCTTTTGACATGTGGATTGCAAAGAAACACCCTGAGATAAACTTTGAACGCTATGCCGAAGACAACTGCCCCCAATGACTACGTTTGCATAACAACAATATTCCGGGAATGAGCCGGACATCTATGAAAATGAATTGAACAAAATTGTATTTGGACAGTTTTTGGAGAATGTTCTAAAAGCCACAACAGCAGAGGGAATCATCAAAGAAATTGTCCGGTTGGACGAACATAAAATAAAGGGATTGGGGCCGGCAGTCGCAAGCATACTTTATTTTCTCCATCCGACAATTATACCTCCTTTCAATACAGCAATTATTAATGGTTTCAATTTTTTATTCAAAGACAATAAGAAATTGGGTTCCTGGAGTGAATACCTAAAAATCAGAGAGGTGCTGGTAGAGATAAACAGACGGAAGAGAGTTTGCATACCGAAATGGAGTATCACTTATTGAAAATTGGAAGAGCTTTAGGTTATGATGTGATTTGTGCAAGTAATGACAAATCAAAATCATTTAACGGTTCAAACTTCTCATTATCTTTGCCTGCCTGAATTTCCAATGATGAATACGGATAGGGATACTCAAAACACCATAAAATTAATTGATATTCTCTGGTTTCAAAAAGGCACAAACAATATTATAGGCGCATTTGAAGTGGAAAAGAGCACAAGTATTTATTCGGGTATTTTGCGCTTGACAGACCTTGCTTATTCCATTGCTAATGGCGATGAAGTTTTTTATATCATCATTCCTGATAGCAGGGAAAGTGATGTCAGGATGCAACTTTCCAGACCATCAATTAAAAATATCAAAGTTCCGATTAACTATATTTTGTTTTCATACTTGCGACAACATTGTGACGCACTGTGCAAGTTCGGGGACAGCCATCATATTCTTGAGAAAATTGCAAAGTCAGTTGTATAATGCGAGACAATTTGGATACAAGACATCAGACCTTTTATGGATTGAACATAACATTCAGAAGTAAGGGGATGGCATTGTATGGGTCCAGCCAGATCCACATCAGCCGGGAGGCGACAGGGGATTAAGAATTATAGGTCAGGCTCAAGAATATTATACCCTGCCTGGCACCTGGCGTTGGAACGTTGTGCAATCAATATGCATAAAAACACAAATCACCAATAAGATATATGAATGATTTGTCATTCATATAAATAGATTCTCAATCATTGTGAGTGATTTTTCATTCATAATATTGTTTTCTAAAAATATTTTGTATATTTGTATGAGATACTATTCAATTATGCATATAAATATCTAATATGAATGATAAATCATACATAGAGTGGCGGGCAATGTCGGATAAATCTTTAATGGGGACCATTGGAAATTTTATTCAATCACATCGCTTAAATCAAAATAAATCACAGGAAGAAGTGTCTGTCGCCGCAGGAATAAGTCGATCTACATTGAGCTTGCTGGAAAGAGGAGAAAAAATAAGGATAGATAGTCTTATTCAAGTATTGAGAGTACTTGATTTACTATATATCATGGATATATTCAGGATTCAAGACCAAATCAGTCCTATCGAATACGCAAAGCTTAAGAAAAAGCAAAGAAAACAGGCATCACCCAGGAAAGATAGTAACAATGACAAAAAAGATTTGGGATGGTAGACGTAGCTGAAGTAAAGATATGGGGTGAATTGGTAGGTGCCATTCGATGGGATGAATCTCAGCAATTGGGATATTTCCAATATGACTCAAAGTTTATTCAAAAGGATTGGGATTTATCACCTATTAAAATGCCAATCACTCAAGGTTCACGGATTTATAGTTTTCCTGAATTACGAAAGGGACGCAATGAACCTGAAGATTCCTTTAAGGGGTTGCCGGGATTATTGTCTGATGCTTTACCGGATAAGTACGGAAATAAGCTGATTAATATCTGGTTAGCCCAACAGGGAAGGCCAGAAAATAGTATGAATCCAGTGGAGAAATTATGCTTTATAGGCACGAGAGGAATGGGCGCTTTAGAATTTGAACCAGCACAAATCAAAACAGAAGCAAGAAGTTTCTCCTTGGAATTAGACAGTTTGGTTGAATTTGCAAAAAAAATGCTCAATGAACGAGATGCTTTTTTAACCAACTTGAGTAAGGATGAAGAGAAAGCAATGATAGAAATACTAAAAATAGGAACATCTGCTGGAGGAGCGCGCCCTAAGGCTGTCATTGCATACAATCCAAAAATCAATGAAGTTAGATCTGGACAGGGTAATGTGCCCAAAGGTTTCGACCATTGGTTGCTCAAATTAGATGGTGTAAGCGGAGAACAGTTTGGAGAGAGCTTTGGTTGGGGAAGAGTAGAATATGCTTATTATCTTATGGCAAAAGACAGTGAAATTGAAATAAGCGAATGTCAATTGCTAGAAGAAAATGGAAGAGCTCATTTTATGACCAAACGTTTTGATCGAGAAGGCAATATCAAAAATCACATTCAATCCCTTTGTGGATTACAACATTATGATTTTAATGACATGTATGGTTACAGTTATGAACAAGTCTTTCAGACAATGCGGCTACTGCGATTAACATATCCGGAAGCTGAGCAAATGTTTCGAAGGATGGTGTTTAATGTATTGGCTACCAACTACGATGACCACACAAAAAACTTTTCTTTCATATTGAAAAAAGATGAAAAATGGAGACTGGCCCCGGCCTACGACTTATGCTTTTCTTTTGACCCAACCAATCATTGGGTGAATAAACAAACTTTAAGTGTCAACGGGAAAAGACTTAAAATAAATAAAAATGATTTGATGACCATAGCCAAAGATAATAATATCAAAAGAGGCGAGAGAATTATTGATGACATTAATTCTATTGTGAAAACATGGAATACATATGCAGAACAAGTCGAAGTAAGAAATGATTTGAAAGAAAAAATCCATATGAACTTGAATACATTTTGAAGGCATAATTCAACACATATTTAAAGCAAATCTTTTCAAAGTGTTTGCTTTGTAACACCCGCCAGTGGGGATTTGCTAATAAAAGATTTGTATCATGGCAAAACCTATTGTTGATCGAATAAGCAATGATTTAAACAGATGCCGAAAATATTGTAAAATAGAAATGGCGAACTACTAAGTTGGAAGCGTTTAACAATCTCTAAATCAATTCAAATGCAATTACATTCTACACTTCAGGAAATCCGTCAGGTATTGAAAGATAGTATTGATGAAAGAATCCTGACTTCCGAGAAGAAGTTTTTTAAAGAGGAGATTCAACGCTATGGTGTAGATACAGCAACGGTTGGTAAAATTGGGAAACTCTTTTTTGCCTCGATTAAAGATTGTCCCAAGCAGGATATCTTTGAATTGTGCGAGGAACTATGGAAACTGGGGTTAATTGAAGAAGCTATTATTGCATGTAATTTTTCGTACTATGTCCATAAAAAATACAAACCGGCTGATTTTGTTGTTTTTGAGCGTTGGGTTAATAATTATGTAACCAATTGGGCTACATGTGATACGATGTGTAATCATACGGTTGGAACATTCCTGGAAATGTATCCCGATTACATGGCAGAGTTGAAGAAATGGGCAAAATCGCCGAATCGGTGGATGAGACGTGCATCGTCTGTAATCTCACGGAAGGATAAAATGCCTCGCACGGCTTTACGCTATGCCATCGAGAAAATGCCTGTGGACATGAAAGCGGAAGCGATGAAAAAATAGTGCTACTGATAGCAAAGGGTCATGAGTCCTATGGGTTTAGCTCAGCTGATCTACGATTCAGTGCATTTCCCAATTCTTTGCCATTCCGCCCGCCCTTCGACTTCGCTCAGGGACCGGTGACTCGTCCAAGTCGTCCAAGTCATCCAAGTCGTCCTCTCATTTTCCAATTTCCACATTTTCCAATTATCCTTCTTTTTTCTCCTCAAAATACCGTAACTTATAGGTTTTGATAATGAGCCGAATATGAAGGAAGATTTTCTACATTTTCTTTGGAAGAACAGGTTGTTCGAACCTGCAAATCCTGCCACGGCCGATGGCGAACCCATCGAAATTGTTTCTGTCGGCAGGCACAACATCCATGCGGGACCTGATTTTTTTGATGCCCGCATACGGATTGGAAAAACACTCTGGGCAGGCAATGTGGAGATCCACCTGAAAACATCAGACTGGAACCGGCATGGACATCAAACTGATCCGCTTTACCGGAATACCATTTTGCATGTGGTGGCTGAGAACGATGGTATCGTCTACAACAATGCCGGGGCCTCTATCCCGACGGTGCAAATAGGTTGGCCTTTGTGGGTCGAATACAACTACAAGGCTTTGATGCAGCAGCACGACTGGGTCAATTGCGCCTCCCAGTTGAATAAAATAGACCCCTTCAGGATCCGCTTTTTCCTGAACGGATTGGCCATCGAGCGCCTGCAACAAAAGATTGGCGCCATTGAGAAGTTGCTGGAAGGGTCGAAGGGTGACTGGAGTGAAACCTTTTACCTTTTTTTGGCCAGAAGCTTCGGTTTCAGACAAAACGGCGATCCTTTCGAGATGTTGGCGCGTTCCCTGCCGATGGCAGTGCTGCAAAAACACCACGATCAGCTTTTTCAGATGGAGGCGCTCTTATTCGGCCAGGCCGGTTTGCTTGGTGATTTGTTGTATGAGGAAGAGCATCCAGTGGCTTTGCTTAGGGAGCATGAATTCCTTTCACGCAAATACGGACTCAAGCCAATCCCCGGTCACCTTTGGAAATTCATGCGCATGCATCCCCTTAATTTTCCCACCATCCGACTGGCCCAGTTCGCAGGATTGCTAAAAAGTTGCGGTGTACTTTTCCCGACAGTCATCCGGATGGAGACAGTCAATGACTATCGCTCCCTCTTCAGGACTGAGACTTCAGGGTACTGGGACAGTCACTATACCTTTCTGAAAACCTCCTCCTACCAAAAGAAAGAGATGGGGGAGGAGTCATTTCAGTTGATCCTGGTCAATGTGCTGGTGCCTTTTCTTTTTTTGTACGGCGAGCGAAATAACAAACAGGAATTCAAAGAGCGCGCCCTGAAAATTATGGAAGAGCTGCCCGCAGAAAACAACACCATTCTCCGTCATTGGGCCACCTCCGGTATTGAGGCCTTCAACGCCCTGGAGTCACAGGCATTGATTCATTTGCACCATGAATATTGTGAACCAAAGCGATGTCTAGAGTGCAGTATTGGGCAAAAGTTGATAACACATAGTGCCTAAAGTATTTTAGGCACTCTAGGCATTTTAAATACTTTAGGCACTTTCTCCTGCAAATAAAAGATTAAAAGCCACTTGCAAGTGTTGTGATTATTCCTTAATTTTGTCCCCAATTAATACCGAACTGTTGCGATCGAACACGAATCCTGCGGAGCGGTCATTGTATCACTGATAAAACAATTAGTTATGTATTTGAATCCTGAGATTAAAAAGACATTTTTCGAGAAGTATGGCAAGAGCGCTACCGACACCGGTACCTCAGAAGGACAAATCGCCCTTTTCTCGCACCGCATCAACCACCTGACAGAGCACCTGAAAGCCAACAAAAAGGATTTCAGTACCCAACGTGCCCTGATATCCATGGTAGGCAAGCGTCGTTCTTTGCTCGATTATCTGAAACGCAAAGACATTGAACGCTATCGAACCATCATCAAAGAATTAAATCTTCGTAAATAAGCGAACAACCTCAAAAGGCAATTTTCGGATTGCCTTTTTTGCATCTTTTAATTCTGTTCATCCC
>Ga0172379_10009069_pt1 | contig 12344 bp, 12 predicted proteins | sample GrowelOW334metaG_FD_119756 | JGI IMG/M metagenome (GOLD analysis project Ga0172379, IMG submission 119756) | Groundwater microbial communities from an aquifer near a municipal landfill in Southern Ontario, Canada - Groundwater well OW334 metaG | ecosystem: Environmental > Aquatic > Deep... | reverse complement strand
CGCTATGACTTCCGAGCCTATTTCCGGCCTTTTCTCGTCCTGAAAATCGGCGACGGGAATAACCGCTTCTTTTTTCTCGCCGATATCCACCAGGACGTAATCCTTGGTGATCTGCACCACTTTCACTTTCACTATATCCCGGGAATAGATCTTTTTCGGGACCTCGCCTTCGGCCTTCATGAGCTCTTCCATCGATATCTCTTCCTCGGGGCGGCTCGCGGGCTCTTTGCCCCCGCGGTCCTCTCCGTCTGCGGGATTCATCGGCGTTTCATTGATATCCATGGTCGTATTAAATAACCGGGCGGCGGCTGGGAACCGGTTATCGCTCCTCCTGTATGGCGAATATATCGGACATGACGGTCCTTGAAAATTCGGCGTAGGCTTCTTTACGGTCGGCTGCGTCGGTCCGGGGAAAACTTCTCGGGTTCCCGAACACAATGGTTATTTTACCTAATTTTGAGAAATTTTCGGTGTTAAACATCCTGACGGGGAGCACGGGGGCGCCGGTCTTGTGAGCGAGCAGCGCCACGCCGAGCTTGGGTTCCAGCTTGCGTCCTTTGGCCCTGGTGCCCTCCGGGAACAGCACCAGGCAGCCGCCGTTGTTAAGCAGCGCCAGGCTCGTTCGAAGCGCGCTCATGTCGCCGCCTTCGCGGTTCCTGTCCACCGGTATGCCTTTCCAGCTCAAAAAGACCTTGTCCACCAGCGGGATCGAGAACATCTCTTTCTTTGCGAGGATGGCGGCCGGACGCAGGGGAACGACATGGCTCATCAAAGCCGGCGGATCGATGTTGGACGCGTGATTGGCGACGATAATGAGCGGCCCGGAGAGGGGGAGCCGCTCCCGGCCCCGGATCTTTATGCGGTTAAAGATGCGCAGATAGACCCGGACCGAAAACAGAAAAGATCTGATAGAAATTCCGGCCATCAGGCCATAGCTTGGGCGCATAGCCTGAGTATCCCCTCGACGACCTGGTCCCGGTCCAGGCCGGTGGAATCGATGTAATGGCCGCCCTCGGCCCGCGCCAGAGGATTGTTCTTCCTCCGGGAGTCCTGCTCGTCCCTCTTAACGATGAAATCGAGTATCCCGGCGTAATCGGCCTCGAGGCCCTGGGCGATAAGCTGTTTGACCCGGCGCCCTGCCCGGGCTTCGGGAGAAGCGTCCAGGTAAATTTTAACTTCCGCGTCCGGGAACACGTTGGTACCGATGTCGCGGCCTTCCATTACCACGCCGCCGTCCGCGCCGATGGCGCGCTGCATGTCGCGCATGAAAACGCGCACCGCGGCGAATTTCGAAACCGCGCTGGAAGCTTTGGCGACCGTTTCGTCCGTTATCTCCCGGTCAAGCGGCACGCCGTCCAGGCAGATCAGCTGTTCGGGCGTGTCCGACGGCCTGAGCTCCCATTTGACGGAGGCGGCAAGCCGCATAAGGGCGGGTTCGTCTTCGAGGCCGGTGCCGGTGGCGAGGGCTTTCCAGGCCAGGGCCCGGTACATTTTGCCGGTGCTTATAAAGCTGTATTTCAGGCGTTCGGCCACGGTCCTGCCCACGGTGGATTTCCCCACCCCGGCCGGCCCGTCGATAGCCACAATAATCCCCTTCGCTCGTTTTGCCATATATCAAAAATAGGTCCGCCGGGCTTGCCCAAAAGGTAGCGTCTACCTTTTTCATCCCGGCCGTTTGATTCAGGTACGGCCGAATTTCTTGTAAACTTCTTTGCGGTGACCGATCTTCAGGATAACTACGGTCTGGCCCCGTACCTGGTATATAACGCGATAGTCGCCTACGCGCAGTTTTCGCAGACCTGACAGACTGCGGCGGAGCGGTTCGCCGAATTTTACGGGGTCGAGTATGAGCCGGTCTTCAATGGCGGTACGGATGCGGTTTTTGATGTTCTGCGGCAAACCGGCGATATCGCGCGCCACTTCGGGATGATATTTGGGCTCAAAGAGCATGTTATTTCCAAATATCTTTGTGAGACATTGATCTCTTGGCGTTGTACGTCCGGCCCCTGTCAGCGGCCACTATGTCCCAATAAATATCTTCTTTGGCCTCAAGCGCCTCTTTTATAAGATCACGGGCCTCAAGCGACATCGAAACCCCATCTCTCTCCGCCATCTTTCCCAAGGCGGCATAAAGCAGCGGGTCCAGCACGATATTAACTCTGGGATTCTTAGCGGGCATAGTTCCCTCCCTGCATAGTGTACCACAAGTGTTACACCACGTCAAGTCCTGGAATCGCAGCCTTATTATTTCACTACGGCGATCTTGTTCGGAAGGTTGGCCTGGTTATCAAGACCCAGCTTCCTTAACGGGCGTACCCACTTGGTGAAATTCGACGGCTTCAGGGAATATTCGTTCACGAGGCGCACCACCTCGCTGATCGGCTGGAAATTCTCCCAGTTCAGACGCAGTATCCTGACGCCGGCGCTTTCCATCTCTTCTATGAACTGGTAATAGTTCTCCTGCAGGCTCTTCAGATAGTCGGGATCAATGGCTTTTTCCATGTTCCGGCCGCGGGAATTTATACGCTCCAGCGAAGTTTCAACCCGGCAGTCGAGAAAGATCATCAGCTGCGGGAACACCAGCTCGCGCAGGACCATATTGTCGAACAGGTCGAGATAGGTGTTATAATCCATGTCGCTGATGATCTTATCCGGATGCTGGTTCAGCATACGCGCGAAGATCGTGTCTTCCCAGATGGTCCTGTCCTGCACGACGCCGCGGATCTTGCCGAGACTGATCCTGGAAACGAACTCCCTGTGCTGGCGGAACCGGTGGTTCAGGAACCAGATCTGCATTATGGTCCCGTACTTTTTCATGTCCCCGTAAAAATTTTCCAGATAGGGGTTGCCGCCGACCTCTTCCAGCACGGGCTCGAAGTTCAGGGCTTTGGACAGCTCCATGGTCAAAGTGGATTTGCCGACGCCGATAAGACCCGCTATGCCGATATAGCCTTCTGCGAACATATAAACTCCATACTTAAGGTAGAGTGCGCAACCGAAAATCGTAAAGCGTAAAGAGTGAAGCGTAAAGTGCCGGGAAAAACCGGGCTACTTTTTTGTTTCTATTTCCTGCTCTATGCCTTTTATGGCCAGCAGAACGTCGTCGGGGTTGGACGCCGCCTGAATGATATCGTCCAGCTTCGCCAGCCCCAGCTTGTGCAGTTTCACCAATGACTGATTAAAAGACTGCATGCCGTAAAACTCGCCCTTCACTATTGCCTGGTTGACCGCGTCGATATTGTTCTCGGCTATCATTTTTTTAATATGCGCCGTTACGGACAGGACCTCCACCGCCGGTATGCGGCCGCCCTGGGTGCAGGGCAGCAGCCGCTGCGAGATCACGCCCTTAAGCGCCTCGGACAGCTGCAGGCGCACCTGCCCCTGCTGATGCGGCGGGAAGAGGTCCACGATCCTCGAAATAGTCTGCATCGAGTTGACGGTATGCATGGTACCCAGCACCAGGTGGCCGGTCTCGGCGGCGGTGATAGCCGCCTGCGTGGTCTCAAGGTCGCGCATCTCGCCCACCAAAATCACATCCGGATCCTGACGCATGGCCGCGCGCAGGGCGTCGACGAAAGTGTTGGTGTCCGTGCCTATTTCGCGCTGGCTGACGATGCTTTTCTTGTTCGAAAAAACGAATTCTATCGGGTCCTCTATGGTGACGATATGCCCCGGCAAGGTGCTGTTCAGATGTTCCACCATGGCGGCCAGCGTGGAGGTTTTACCGGCGCCGGTTATGCCGGTCACCAGGATCAGGCCGCGCTTGTTCGCCAGCAGTCTTTTTACGGATTCCACCGGAAGTCTGAGTTCCTCAAAAGTGGGGATCTTCAGCGGTATATGCCTGATGGCGACGCAGAGCCTGGATTTCTGGAGATAGACGTTAAACCGGAAGCGGCCCGTGTCAGCTCCGTCCACGGAAAAATCGACCTCATGCTTCGCTTCGAAAATAGATTTGAGGCGCGGATTCAGCAGCGGGAATATCATCTCCCCCACTTCCCTGGCGGTCATCGTGGAGGAATTGATCGGGGTAATAACGCCGTTTATGCGCAGAAACACCGGCGCATCCCCCCGTATGTGGGTGTCGCTCGCCTTATTATCCACCATCACCTTCAGCAGTGCGGTAAGGGATATAGCCATAAATTTTCAAGAAGGCTAAAGGATCAAGGCTAAGGGCTAAAGGGCGGAGAAGTCTTTATGGTTGGCCTTGATATTTGAACAGCCTTAAGCCTTTATCCTTCGTCCTTTATCCTTTCATTTGAGCCTGCGGGCGCCGTCCTTCCTTCTTATAAAGGCGGGCCTGTCCAGGTCCTCGTCCGACATGCCGGTCATTATCATGTTCGCGCTTCCCATATTGTCGAAAAAATCTTCCGCGGGGCGGGGACGTTTTTTAAACCGGCGCCGTTCCAGGTCCAGGCTCAGATCGTTCTTAGGGCGGGAAGGGAACCCGGTGGCTATCACGGTTATCTTCAGGTCTTCACCTATGGTCTCGTCATCCGCCTGCCCGAATTTTATGAACGCGTCGGGATTGGAGGACTTCCGGATATACTCCATCGCTTCCTGTATCTCCGACAGCTTGAGATTCTTGGCGCTGGTGAAGCTCACCAGTATACCCCTGGCGCCGTCTATCACGGCGTTCTCGAGCATCGGGGAGCGTATGGCCTGCGAGGCCGCTTCCAGATGGCGTTTTTCACCGGCGGCCTGGCCGATGCCTATCAAAGCCTCGCCGGACTTGGTCATGATCTTGCGCACGTCCTGAAAGTCCACGTTGATCAGGCCCGCGGTGGTGATCACGTCCGCGATGCCCTGGATGGCCTGCCTCAGCACGTCGTCCGCTATACGGTACGCTTCGGTCGCGGGGGTATCTGCGCCCACGATCTCCCGCAGGCGGTCGTTGGGTATCACCAGCAGGGAATCCACGTGCTTGCGCATCTCGCTTATTCCCTGGTCCGCCTGGCCGGCCCTCACCGTGCCTTCAAATTCGAACGGCCTGGTGACCACGCCGATGACCAGAGCCGTGGTCGCTTCCTTGGCGATCTGGGCGACGACCGGCGCGGCGCCGGTTCCGGTGCCGCCGCCCATGCCGGCGGTTATAAAGATCAGGTCCGCTTCGAGCACGGCCTCTTTTATCAAAGCCGCGGATTCAAGCGCCGCCTCCCGGCCGCGGAGCGGATCGCCGCCCACGCCCAATCCCTTGGTAAGGGTTTCGCCTATCTGGATGCGGTTGGCGGCTTTATTGCGGCGCAGGTCCTGCGCGTCGGTATTGAGCGCTATGAAATCCACCATGCGGATATCGGCCTCCACCATGCGGTTGACGGCGTTGCCGCCGCCGCCGCCCACGCCGATAACCTTTATCCTGGCCTCTTTATCCCGGAAGTCCCCGCTGTACCTGATGCGCGTATCGGTCATTAAAACAGGTCCTTAACCCAGCGCCACCAGGCCGCGGGGATCAGCGAAGGGCGATTACGCGCCGCCGGCTCGTTCGCCCAGGGCTTCAGGTACTGGTAGCACACCAGACCTATCGCCGAGGTGTAGGTCTGGTCGAGGTATTCCTCCGGACACTCTATTATATCCGGCCGGGCGAAACCCTGCCGCGCCTGTTTAAGGTCCAGCAGCTGCTCCGCGGCCTCGTTCATGCCTTTAAGAAGCGCGCCGCCGCCGGTAAGCACGGCGCCTCCGGGCAGGTCGGAAGAATTGCAATTCTGCAGAAAAGTGTTTATCCGTTCGAACATCTCTTCCGTCCGGGGCTGCACGTAGTCCAGAAGGTCGCGGGCCTTTATCTCCTTCTTGGTCCTGGCGTCCAGGCCGGTGATATTCAGCGTCCGGTCTTCCTCCACAAGGCTTGAAAGGACCGAGCCGTGTTTTTCCTTGATCTCCTGCGCCGTCGCGATGGAGGTACCGAGACCGTAAGCGATGTCGCGGGTAACCTGGTCCCCGCCGAGCGGGATCTCGCTCGAAAACCGGAGGCTGCCCTCGTAATAAACTCCGACCGAGGTGGTCTGCCCGCCGATATCTATAAGCAGACAGCCCAGATCTTTTTCTTCCGGAGAAACCACCAGTTCGCCTATCGCCAGCAGATTATAAACCGTGTCGACCACTCTGAAGCCGGCCTGCGACACCGATTTCATCAGGTTATTTATATGCGAGCTCTGGGCCGTGACTATGTGCACGCTCACTTCCAGCAGCGCGCCTTCCATCCCGACGGGGTTGGGCACGCCGCGCTGCCGGTCCAGCGAAAATCCCTGCGGGATCACATGCAGGATCTCCCGGTCGGACTGAACGGGTATAGCCTTGGCGTTCTCGATCACGTTAGAGACGTCTTCGGCGGTTATTTCCTTGTCGGAACGGGCGATATTGTAAGCCCCGCGGTTGTTGAAGGTAAGGATATGCCCGCCGCGGACGCCCAGGTACACCTCGCCCACGATCTCCTTCGCCTTTTCCTCCGCGATCTCCATGACATTGGCGATGACGCGCTGGGTTTCCGAGATATTGACCACGACGCCGCCCTTAAGGCCCTTGCACGGCATGGACGCGCCGGCGAGTATCCTTATTTTATCCGATTCGGCGTCATGTTCGGCGAGAACGCAGGTGACCCGGCTCGACCCCATGTCGAGGCCGGCGATGATGTCTGACTTTGCCATATTAAGAACTCCGGAAAACCTAGCGCGAGAATAAATCCTATTCTACTTAAATATCGCTCAATTTAGAAACAAAAACTTTGCCGTCCCGGAAATACCGCAGGTCAACCCTTAACGGCCCGTTGAGCCTGCGCGCGGCGTCCGAAAGCACCTCGTTCAGCCGCGAGATCTTGGCTTTTGTGAACTCAAAATCCCCCCATAGGACCGACGCGCCGTTCTCAAGGGTCAGCCTGCAGGACTCGTCTGCTTCGCCTGACAATGGCTTCGCAGAACCACGGTCTGTTTCGCGCAGCGACTTCGCAGGACCACGGTCTGTTTCGCTTCGCGGCGCGGGATATTCAAGCCTTACGGGCCGGGAGGAGAAGCCCGCGGACAGGGCCCGGAACTCTTTTAAAAAAGCGGCTAACGGGATCAAGGCGTCTCCGGGAGCGGCGCGAACCTCGGTCTCGAACATCTCCCCCGGTTCGGGCCCGTAATGCTCTCCGAGCAGCTTACCGTTCTCGGCGAGATAGAAGATCTTTTCACCGTCAGGGACGGGGGCGGCTGGGAATTGCACCCGGCCCCGGGGCGCTTGTGCCCGGTTTCCGGGTGTTTGTGCCCGGCCGCCGTGTACTTGTGATCGATCGAGAGCTGCAAGCCTGACCTTCGCGACCACGTTTTCCGCCGCGGCGTCCACGCTGACGCGGCCGCCGAAAAAGTTGCGTTCCACGTCCACCCGGCTCAGAGAAGGATAGGCTGTTTTCAGGCTTGCGGCGAGCGCCTCGGCCTCTTTCCGGGAGAAAGACGCGCCTATTTTCCCCGCCATGCGGCGCGTGATCTCCGCAGAAATTTCTTTGGATGGACTTTTAACGGATAGGCTTTTAACGGTAAAAGAGAAAAAGCGGCTTGGATATAGGGCGGGCAGCGTCCTGACGGCCAATAAACCGCAGCAGCCTATAACGGCGGCGCCCGCGCACATGGATAAGGCCAGACCGGTCTTCTTAAGTATCCGGTGGCGGACCTTCACCCGCACTTTCACTCTGTATTTTTTTGCGGAGGCCATAGTTTTGGGACGTAAAGAGTAAAGCGTGAAGAGTAAAGTGTAAAGAATTAAAATTCAAACAGCGCAAAATATGAACGGCGCCGGATACATTATATTTTATATTGGCGAAATTTCACAAACTGTCGCATCGGACAGCCCGTACATGGAGGCTTGTCGGGGCATGAAAAAGCCCGGAATTTCTTCCGGGCTTTTCTTTTTATCCGGATTTTCACCGGCAACGCGAGTCGTCTCTGCGGCTGTCAGTATGCTTTGCAGTGCCCTTCGCTGCACATAGCGCGTCCGCAGCACAGATAAGAACTGGTACACGCGCCGCCCTCACCTATACAAACGCCGCCGCCAGGAGTTTTACAATGACCTTCGCTACATATAGCGCGTCCGCAGCACCTGTAAGAACTGGTACACACGCCGCCCTCGCCGATGCAGCCGCCACCGTGGCAAAAGCCGTCGCTGCACATGCCCTTGCAACACCGGTAAGAACCGGAACATTTGCCGCCTTCGCCGACGCAACCCTTGGTTTCAGCCGCACCCAACCCCTCCTGGGCAGGGATGGCGCCGCCCCCCATACCGGCCTTCTCGGTCTTGTCCGAACTGCATTTAAAATGCCCCGCAGGAAGCCCCGCCTCATCAAACGCCCACACTTCCGTGCTCTCATCGCCGTCGTTGGCGACCAAAAACGCGTATTTGTCCTGCACATTCAGCTTGTAGATTATAACGCCGTTGTCGGTCTGGTCGCTTTCACTTTTATACTTCTTCTGGACGCTGACGGGAAGCCCGAACAACTCGGCTTCTTTAACCATGGGAACCGAGCCAAGCTGGCCCGCGTTAAACTTTTGTTTAAACTCCTTTTCCACGGCTTTCGCCCACTTCGCGGCAACTTTAACGTCATCCACGCTTTTCAACCCGGCGGCGGGTTCGCCGGCCGCAGCAAGACCGAACCCCGCGGAGAAACACGCCATGGCAAACATCACGGCGGCAAACACACATCTTTTCCAGTTTTTCACATTCCCTCCCAAAGTAATCTGAACCGGAGCACATAAACAGTGTACCCTCCGCTCTCATGACTTGTCAATAGACGTTTCGAACAGGGCTCAAGTCCTGGTCCAGCGGCAATCTTTGGACCTGCCCGAATCACGCCCGTTTGGCGGCGTCGACGGTGGAATTTGTAATGCCCGTGTTTTTTTGTATAATCGAATCACTGTAGTAATTTGCGCCCGTAGCTCAGGGGTAGAGCATTCGCCTTTTAAGCGAGTGGCCGCGCGTTCGAATCGCGCCGGGCGCAAAACATAAACTTGACGTCGTCCGCGGCATTGTTATATAAATACATTATGATCCGCACCGCTGACACGGCATATGCGCGGATATCGGACAGGGGGGAGGAGTTTACTAATATGAATAAAAAGGGCTTTACACTTATAGAGCTGCTGGTTGTCGTGCTTATCATCGGTATTCTCACATCGATAGCTATACCTCAGTATTTCAAAGTGGTTGAACGCGCCAGACTGGCGGAAGCCCTCTCCACGTTCAGCGGCATAAAATCCGCGCAGGAAAGGTCCTTTGCAAAAAGCGGCAAATACACTACCAGTTGGGACGAACTGGATGTAACGATCAAGGATAAAACCGGCGTGGGCTGCGCAGGCGACGGCACTCCCTGCGAATCAAAGATCTACACCTACACTCTTACCCTCACCGGCATAACCGCCAAAAGGAATGCGGATCCGACGCCGCCCGTCAGGTACGGGCAATACACTCTTACCTATCCGCTGGATACCGAAAAAGTGGACTGCGACAACCCCGACTGCAAAAAAGAGCTGATATAGCGTTTTCATTTGTATCGCCTTTTCACTGTTCAAAAAGCCCCCGGAGAGGATCTCTCCGGGGGCTTTTAAAATAAACCGGCCTCTTCCCGCCTTGCACTTCAGCCTTCGTCCTTTTTCATAGCCTCTATACGGACCATGGCGTCGGAAAGTTTGCTCCGGAAATCCTCCAGGGACCTGCGGTACGCCTCTTCCCGGGCCTCTTCCGCCAGGCGTACGGACTCCAGCTCCTTGTTCTTTTTAGCCAGCATTTCCTCAAGCTCCCGCTGGAACTCCGTTTCCCGGGCGGTCAGTTTTTCGTTGAGGGCGCGTACTCTGGCGCTCTCCAGGCCTTTTTCCCTGTCCAGCTCCGCCAGCACGCGCTCGCGCTCGCCGCGCAGAGCGACGGTTTCTTCCCGCAGACGGGCGACTTCCTGGTCCTTCCTGTAGAACCTTTCGTCGAGATCTTTCTCTTTTTCCGCGTAGAGGCGTTCAAGCCGTTCGCGCTCAAGGAGCAGGGATTCCTCCCTTTCTATCTTCCCGGCTTCCAGCGTCCTGTTGAGCTGGCTGAGCTTTTCATCGTACAGTCCGGCGGTTTCCGCGAAAGACTCCCGCTGCGCCTGGCTCTCCGCCTTTCCGCGCCGGCGTTCCTCCGCGACCATCAGCTTGCATTCCTCTTTAAGCCCGCTCAGCTCCGCCCTCAGACGCTGGACCTCTTCTTCTTTTCTGGAAAGTCCGAACCCGGCGTCCTTAAGCTGCCCTTCGAACGCCGCGACCAAATTCTGTTTTTCCGCCGCGTGGCGGCTGCCGGCTTCGGCAAGCTCCTCCGAGAGCTGCCGTTCGTAAGCGGCTTTGAGCTGGGCGCGCAGCGCCGTGATATCGGCGTCGGCTTTAACTTTGACGGCGTCCACGGCGCGGCGGGATTCAGCGGTCTGGGTCTGATACGCCATGGAATCGTTGACGGCCCCCTCCAGCTCCCGGCGCAGATGCGCTATTTCCTCCACTTTCAGCCGCAGGTTGTCTTCGTAGATGCGCCGGGCCGACTCTATCTCGCTCTTCAGCGCGCTGGAATGTTTGTCGAGCTCCACCCCGAGCCTGACCTCGTATTCGGACTGAAGCTGCTTTTCCCTGAACAGGAATTCCTCCTGTTTGACGTTATACTGGGTCTGCAGCTGCTCTGCCTTGCGGGCGAGCGCGTCGCGGTCGGCCTGAACGACCCGGCCGTTCTCCTCCAGACTCTTCATATTCCTCTCAAGAAAATCTATTTCTTCCTGCCTCTTGCGGAGGTCCTCCCTGTACCCGTTCTCCATCTCGGAAAGCTTTTCGGCCAGACGTCCGCGTTCGTGCTCTATGGCGATCTTAAGCCGCTTGGGGATCTCGATCTCCAGCTCGTTATACCTGTTCTTTTCCGCCTCAAGACTTTCGTTCAGACGCAGCAGTTTATGTTCCGAGTCGGCCTGCAGGCTCTTTTTCTCGCTTTCCAGGGCGCGGATAACGCCCTCCAGGCTTTCCATCGCCTGCTTGTACCTGTTCAGGTCCTCGTCGCGGCGCCGCACGGCCTCGGGCAGTTCGGCCAGCTGTTTCTGCAGCAGGCCGATCTTGACCTTGTAGTCCTCTATCTCCTGGCTTTTTTCCGTCAGCTTCGCTTCGAGGGCGAACTCTTTCTGCTTTAAAGCTTTTTCGCGTTCGGCCGCTTCCTGCTGGAAGCTGTCCTTGGCCCATTTCAGAACGGCTTCCTGTTTCTTGAATTCCTCCCCGGACGCCGCCTCCCTTTTCTCAAGCGCCGCCAGCTTGTCGCCATAAACCTTCTCTAACCCGGCTTTCAGGTCTTCCATCCCGGAGGCCGATTTTTTGCGTTCCTCGTCCAGCCGGCCGGAATAGATCTTTTCAAATTCCTGCTGTTTCAGCAGCTGCTCCTGGCGCACCTGCCAGAGCTCCGCCTCCACCTGCGCCCAGCGGGCGCGCAGCTCGTCCGATTTTTTCTGATATTCTTCCACCACCCTGCTTTCCTTAAGTTTCAGGTCTTCTTCGTGCCTGGAGGCCTTGTCCTCCAGCTCTTTTTCCCGTTCGCTCAGGCGCTCGAGCTTGGAGCGGAACTGGAACTCCAGGGAATTCTGTTCGGATTTCAGCTCCTCGTCGTGGGAGCGGAGTATTTTTTCGATCTCGGAATTCTTGTTCTTAAGCTGGCCTTCCAGGAACGCAACCTGCGAGGACTTTTCCTGCACGGTCTGCTTGCCGCGCAGAGCGTCTTCCTGCAGGGCGCGGATCTTGTCCAGCGCCCAGCGCAGGGCGAGCCTGCCCGTTTCCACGTCGTTTATGGCTTTCTCGTTAAGTGAGGCTTCGTCAAATTGCTCTGTCATATTATATCGGCTCCGTTGAAAATATATATACAAGCGGCCCTGAACAGTTAAATTCTAGTATTCCCATGTTTCACAAATGTTACCCAAAAGATGATTTTTGTTTGTACGAAGGTATAATTATACGGTTTTTTCCGTAATAAAAGCGCATCCTATGCTACGATGTCGCCCCTTTGCTATTATGTATCCATGCCTAAAGGTTTATTCATAGTTTTTGAGGGTCCCGACCGCTCCGGGAAATCCACGCAGGCGAAGCTCCTGGCGGATTGGCTGAAGACCCGGAGAAAGAAGGTCGTGCTGACCAGGGAACCCGGCGGCACCCACCTTTCCGAGAAGATACGCGAGATCCTGCTGGACCCGAAGGGAAAGATCGAACCGTTGACCGAACTTTTCCTCTACGAAACTTCGCGCGTAAAACACACCCTTTCCATCATCATCCCCGCCATGAAAGCGGGAAAAGTGGTGGTCTCCGACAGGTTCACCATGTCCGCCACAGCCTACCAGGGTTACGGCCGGG
>Ga0172379_10009068_pt1 | contig 12344 bp, 11 predicted proteins | sample GrowelOW334metaG_FD_119756 | JGI IMG/M metagenome (GOLD analysis project Ga0172379, IMG submission 119756) | Groundwater microbial communities from an aquifer near a municipal landfill in Southern Ontario, Canada - Groundwater well OW334 metaG | ecosystem: Environmental > Aquatic > Deep... | reverse complement strand
GTGATCTCGATGGGCGCTATGCGCACGCCGGCGTTTCTGTTGAAGCGCAAACTCGCGAACAAGTCGGGTCGTGTCGGCAGGGGGCTTCAGATTCACACTGCGGCGCGGGTTGTGGCGGAGATGGACGAGATAGTGGACGGGCACATAGGAATCTCGCAGGGCGCGTTTGTGGACCGCTGGGCGGACCGCGGCGTGATGCTTGAGGGGATATTCCTGCATCCCGGGATAATAATGACGTCGCTGCCGGGCTGCGGGCGCGAGTTGAAGGAGCTTGCGGCGGCTTACCGGCGGCTGTCGGCGTTCGGCGCGATGGTGAGCGACACTTCAACCGGCAGGGTGATCGCCGGGCATTTCGGAGACCCATACACCGCGCTGTATCAGGTGAATCAGGCAGACGCGCTTTCGCTGCGGTTCGGCATCGCGCGCATAGCGGAAATATATCTCGCAGCCGGGGCGAAACGAATCTTCACCGGCTTCCACCCCGTCCCGGTTGTCGACAGCAAGCAGGCGCTGGCGAAGCTTGAGGCTGCCCGGCTTACCTCGCGCGACTTGGAGATCATGGCGTTCCACCCGCTCGGCACGTGCGGGATGGGCGCCGACCCGCGCAAGTCCGTCGTGGATTTCTCGCTCGAATCGCACGACATCAAAAACATGTATATCATGGACGCGTCGGCGATTCCCGGCTCGCTCGGCGTCAACCCGCAGATAACTATAATGTCGCTCGCGATGCGCGCGGCCCGCATTCTCGCCGGGAAGTTGAAATGATGGATTGAACCCGGATTCGTCAATAGGCCGCCGAATCCGGGGCAATGTTCATAGCGGCGATCTGCTTCGTTATCGGCGCATTTTTTTGTTCATGAACCAAAGTTCTATTCACTTCAAAAATACGCCTGCTGCCTCGCATCTCATCCACTCTGATCCATTGCGCCCAAATCCTAATGGCGGATTTGTGTTGAACGCGGGAGACGGGAAATTCAAACGTCATTGCGAGGAAGCCGTTATATGACTGACGAAGCAACCCCGAACTCAATTCCTATCTCCATGTCCGGGTTTGCTTCGCTTCGCTCGCAATGACGAGGCAGGTTTGTAGGGAAACGGCTCTTCTGTAAATCCGTTACCAGGTGATAAAGACGTTATCGATGTAGATGTTGCCGTCGGCGCGGACGGTGAGTTTGAGTTGTGTGTGGCTGTTGAAGCTCTTGGGGAGCGTGTACTGGAAAGCGGCCCCGTCGTTGTCGATGTCGAGGCTGAGCCGCGATTTCATAAAGCCGAGGCTCGGGCCGTGTCTCGTGCCCCACTGGGGTTCTACGTAGATTCCTTTGAAAGTATAGAACGGTGAGGCGGCGACAATCTCGAAATCATTGAGGGTGAACCCGAAGCGCGGGTTGAACGGATTCCGGCGTGGAACAGCCGCCGATCGGATCTCCTTGCCGGAGATGGCTTTTGGTTTCATGAGAGAAGAAGCGTAGAATTTACTGAATTTTTTAACGAATTTCTGTGAGAACTTCGGAGTCGGGAGAAACTTGACCTCGTCGAAAGTGGATTTCATGACGCTGTCGAGGTAGCAGCGTTCGGGTTCCCTGGAGAAAATACAGACGAAAGCGAGTCCGCGGTGGCTCTTCGCTACTTCTGCAAACCGCATTCCGAAGCTCTGCGAGAACGACTTCGAGGAAACCGCCAACACCTCGTTCGCCGTAAGGCGCTGGTTCATCCCCGGCTCATAAATCGAACCGGATTTAACCGCATAATTTTCCACCATCTTGTTCGAATACGTTTCCCAGAACTCAGTCGCCGCCGCGCCCGTTACGGCCATCGTCATACAGGCCGCCGTCGCCGCCGCGACTATGATTTTTTGTATCTTTTTGCTTTTCATCGCTGCTCACCTCCCTCCACTTTTTATTTACCCGAATTCGGCCGCGCCAAACGCAAAAAATCGCATTGTTAAATGTGTTTTTGTGAAAAATGGATATGTGAAGCCGGGGGTTGATTTTATTTTTTGTCTGTCTGTTCGGCGCTACATCTTCTTAAGCGCTTCCTCGACCGTCGCGCAGACTTTGAACTGCTCGGCTATCATCAGCCTTGTCAGCACGGCGAGTATTTGTGACGGCATGGCTGCCAGAATGATCCGCCGCTTGCCGCTCATCTTCTGCTTCGCCCCGAGCAGAAATCCCGCTCCCTTACTGTCCACAAAATCCACATCTGAAAAGTCGAAAATGAAGCCGTCCTGATTCTGGTTGCAGGCCTGATTAAATATGAACAGCGCCTGCCGGACGGTTTCGCCAGTGAGTTCCCCGGTCATTTTGATTACGTTCGCGTTCGCTTCGTGCCTGACGATCGCATCGCTAACCATGATCGGTCACCCCTTTCGAGCAAGGTCCTCCCTTTCCTTCCACTTACATTATACCCCGTTTCCCCGGTTTCAACCCGTTTTTTTGACGCATGTCAACAAGCGCCATGGCTTATGAAAGGGCGTGAAAGAATTATCGCAACATTTCAGTGGATTTTGATTGGAAAGAGAGCGGCTTTAGTTGCGGATTTTGATCAGCGCTTCCTCAACTGTCTTGCACATCTTGAACTGCTCGGCGATCATCAGCCGCGACAGAACGGCGAGAATCTGCGGCGGAATCGCCGCGAGCATGACCCGCCTGCCGTTCCGCAGGCACCGCTTGACGTCCAGCAGGAATCCCGCGCCCTTGCTGTCTATGAATTCCACTTCTGAAAGGTCGAATATTATTCCTTTCCGATCCAGCTTGAAAAGCTCTTCGACAACAGGCCTCACCATCTGGACGGTTTCGAAACAGAAATCCCCTGACACTTTTATCACGTTTGCGTATGTTTCGTGTTTTACAGTCGCTCCGTTGTCCATCGCCGCACACTCTTTCCGCTTCTGCATTTCTGTTGCCCCGAACGATTTATCGGGGTTAGTTAACTTTTACCCGAATTAAACGTGTTCAACTCGAATGTGATATAGAGCAAATGTTGTTAAGTCGCGTTGGCGCCACTGTCTTTTTTCGCGATTTGAGTATAATATAGGGCCTGGCGGGAAACGGAAGGACGTGGAACTGGCGATGCCGGTGAAGTTACGCAAAAGCAGGAAAGCCAAAACCGCGGCGGCGGTGATTCTGGCGGCGCTTACGCTGTATCTGATCGCGGGGATGGCGATTCGGATGAAGTTCGGCGTTCAGGCTGAGCCGTTCAAGCCGCAGACCGGCGCGACTGACTGGCCGGCGGCTGCGCCGGACCCTGACACGTTTCTGACCACGCCCGAAGAAAATCAGTACGAGCAGCGCCGCAACCGCTTCCTCCTGACCGCCGCCCTCCGGGACAGTTCGAGCATGACCGGCGCCGTGATCGCCTCGCGCTTCGGCATGCCCTCGCGCGTTTCTGACAAATCCCTCGACGAAAATATCAAATACCTCAACGAACGCGAAGACTGCGCCGACTTCGATATGCTCGAAGCCACGCGTCTCCTTTATGAGAATTCGCGAAAACAAATACTTACTCCGGAACAGTTCGAGCGCTTGAAGAAGGCGGCGCTCGGATTCAAATTCTGGATCGACGAACCGGGCGACAGCCGCATGATCTTCTGGACTGAAAACCACCAGATCCTGTTCCACACGACCGAATATCTGATCGGCACGCTGTTTCCCGACGAAACGTTTACGAACGACGGCAAAAACGGCCGCCAGCATAAGGAACACGCGGCGCGCCTGATACGGAAGTGGATCGACTATCGCGCGCGCTGGGGCTTCAGCGAATGGGAGTCGAATGTCTATTTCAGCGAGGACCTCGGCGCGGTTCTCACGCTCGCCGAATACGCCAGGGACGCGAAGATGGCGCGTCAGGCGATGATGATGGCGGACCTGATTCTGTTCGACATCGCCGAGGATTTGTTCCGGGGCAGCTACGCCGTCACGCATGGACGCTCCTACACCGCCGAGATCGCTTCGGGCCGAAGTGATAACATCCGCGGCGTCGTCAACCTCGTCTGGGGCTATGCCGTGCCGGCCGCTCCCGCCGGAATGGGCGACTACGCCCTCGCGCTCAGTACGCGTTACAGGCCCCCGAATGCCATCATCAACGCGGGTCGCTCACTGCCCGACGAGTTCCTCGGCTACGAGCGCGTCGGCATCCCTATTGACGAAGCGCCCTCGTACGGCCTCGAATTCGACGACCCTGCGAACACTGTCGCTTTCTGGGGAATGGGCGCGTTCACGCAGCCGCAGGTCATCGTTCCCATGCTCAAGGGGTTGAACGACTGGCGTCTCTGGAAACATCCGTTCATGGGCGAGGTTCCGGCTTTCGTTCAGCGCCTGAAGCCGTCCGGCTACCTTTCGCTTGCCGCCCGGCTGCTCAAGCTCGAACCGGACCGCTTCCTGCTCGGCGAGGTAAACAAGGTCACCTACCGGACGCCGGACTATTCGCTGTCGTCCGCGCAGGACTACCGGCCCGGCGAGCCCGGCAACCAGCAGCGCGTCTGGATGGCCGCGCTCAGTCCGGATGCCGTTGTGTTCACAACCAATCCCGGATCGCCCGACGCGAGAGGCGACCGTACGCCGACCTACTGGTCCGGCGAGAACCGGTTCCCGCGAATCGCGCAGTATAAGAATGCGCTCATAGCGATTTACAAATTAGATAATTACACGATCATCGGACAACGGCATTTCTATAATTTTACGCATGCGTTCTTTCCGCGCTGGGCGTTCGACCGGGTTGAGAGTTCGGGCAACTGGACGTTCGGGCAGGCGGGCGACGCTTATATCGGGCTTTATTCGAGCGAGAAGCCGGAGTGGACGCGCAAAGGCCGCGACGCCGGCGTGGAGCTCGTCGCGAACGGCTCGCGCAACGTCTGGGTCTGCCTGCTCGGCCGCCGCGAGGTGGACGGCTCGTTCGATAAGTTCATGGCGGACGCGCGAGGCGCGGCGCTGAAAGTGCGCGGGCTTCGGGTGGCGTTCGACGCGCCGGGCATCGGAAAAATGAAGTTCGGCTGGAAGGGCGCGTTCACCGTCAACGGCGCCGCGATTCCGCTCGAAGGCTTCAAACGTTTCGACAACCCGTTCTGCCAGACAGACTTCAACAAAACCCGCTTCATCATAGAGTCCGGCGGCTGCCGGCTCTCCCTCAATTTCGAAGAAAACTACCGCAAAGCTGATGACTAAAAGCGAATATCGAATATCGAACAAGGAACCGCAGAATATCGAAGGAATGCAAAACTTCATCATTTGAAAAAACAGGGACTGGGATATTTTCACTGCCTGTACCTGTTTTTGGTTCGACGTTGGATATTCGATATTCTGTTTAATGCATTTCCCGCTCAGCAGGGAATCAGGCTATCGAGCAGGAAATCGAGGAATTTGCGCGAGTCGACGCCGAAGGCGACGCGGACAGGTGTTCCCGCCGGGTCGCGGACGACTTGGCCGGCGTTGACGCCGCTTTCGACGACGGAGAGGGCGACCGTTTCGGTTTCATACCATTCCGGGTGGATGAGGAAGGCGGCGGCGAGCGGGTCGTGCGGGCAGAAACCGCCGCGCCACATGAGCAGGCAGTTGAGCGCGTGCCATGCGCGCGTGTTGCGGTATAGCCAGCGCGGAAATTCGAAAACGGAGTCGCGTAGGCGGTAAAGTTCTTTCCAGCCGAAAATGACTTTTGAAGTGAGGTCGAACGGGATCAGAGTGAGATCGTTTGCTTCGCGCAGAACGAGAGCGGCCGCGTGCGGATCTTTCCAGAAATTGAACTCCGCGATCATTAGAGGGGGAATGTTGCCGGGCCGGTCGACGGCGCCGCCCATGGCGACTATGCGCTTTGCCGCGCGCAGCGTCCCCGGCGCCTGCCGCTCCGCCGCCGCCAGATTAGACAACGGTCCTAAGGCGAGGATTGACAGGTCGCCGGGATCAACTGCTTGCTTGTTTGCGATGAATTGCGAAGCGTCCGTCGGCCGCCTATTCGCGGAGTCCTTGCGGGACTTCGCGCCGGCGATCACGGGGACATCCTCGCGCCCCATCGCTTTAATAATTCGACGGGCTGACTGGTAGGCCCGTTTTTGATCAACGTTTCCGTGTGTTACAGTGATCCCTATGACATCGAGTTCGGGCGAACAAAGCGCTATCGCTATCGCCAGTCCGTCGTCGATGTCTCGTAAAGGAACGCCGACCGCGGGATCGGTGTCGATTATCAAACGTTCCATCAGATGACTTCGATAATATTTGCCTTGACGCCGGGTTTCTCCGCGGCTTCCGTCGCAGCTTCAGCGTCGACCGCTTTTTCAACGATTTCGGACTTGACCTGTCCGATCTGCGTCTTGACCGGCTCAAGCATCTGCGGCGTAACTTTCACATCGCCCGACACAACCCGTTTCGCGAACTCTTCAGTGACGTCCATGAAATTGCGGTCGAACGGGTAAAGCGGATGCTGTCCGATCAGGTTCGCCACCGGACTGGGCAGCTCGTTCTTCTGCGCCAATACATCGTTTTCCGTCGAATCGGACATCAGAATCGCATAAGTCTTGAGCTTTTCGCTCAACCCTGCCGCGTTCGCGACGTCCTGAGCGGGCGCCGATGTCGGCGCGGTTTCAATTTCTTTCGGGGCGGATTTCTTTACGAATGTTGTTTCAGCCTGATTGACAATGCTTTGCCCCGTTACTCCTTGCGCAACTCCTGTGTAATCCATTACTTCCACCTTCCTTCGGCCGGTAAATGGACCTTAATATAGCGCCTCGAACTGAAGACGCAAAAATACCTTGTGTTGTTTATCGGCGGGTTATCAGGAAAACTTTAGCGGTTTTTAAAAAAAGTTTTTCGGCAGCCGCTTTAAGACCCTGTAAAAAGCGCCAACAAAGGGCCGCCGGCTCCGTGGTTATCGAAAAAACGCAGTGGGAAAGCCATATTTTATTCCGCCGACAGCGTTCTATCATTCCTAACAATTGACTGTTAATTGGAAGTTTGGATTTCCGGGTATTCTTCTATGGACTCAAAAATCACTGTGTGTTAGAATCATTCTCATTATGAAAATGACGAACAAATTAGCTGTCTCCTGCCGCATCGCTCTCGCGTGCGGCGCCTTCTTCATCCTGATCGCTTTTTCCGTCGCGGCAGGCGCGCAAAACCTCTCGCGGCCGAACGCAAAAGAAGCGCAAAAACTCGACGAATCCTCCTGCGCCGACGGATTCTCTTTCGCCGTCATGGCCGACAGCCACAACAATACCGGGATTTTCGAGACAATGCGCGACGCAATAATCGAAATGAAACCGGACTTCGCCATCAGCGTCGGCGACACCACCGGCAGCGGAAAAGAAGAGGAATACGCCGCGTTTTTCGGGCAGCTCGCCGGCGTGAAATTCCCGTGGTTCATCGTTCCCGGCAACCACGAGTACAGATCGCCCGACGGCCACACGACATCCGAAGGCCGCGCGCGTTTCAAGCGCATACTCGGCAAGTCAGACTACTCGTTCACCCACTGCGGCTGGAAGTTCATAGTGATAGACATCGTCGCTATGGACACGCTGACGCCGTCTCAGTTGGCGTCGCTGAAAAAACAGCTCGCCGGCTACGAGGGCAAGGCCGTGGTTTTCATGCACTACCCGCCCGCAGTCATTAAAAACTGGGAAGACGGCTACTGGACATCTTTCGGCAAAGAGTTTCTTAAGTTGCTCGAAGACAACCGCGTCCCGTACTTCTTTTCGGGGCATCTTCATATCGCCGACCGCGTCAAGCTGGGCCCGACGACCTACATCGTCACCGGCGGCGGAGGCGGCGGCATGGACACTGATATCCCGCGCGAGAAATACAATTCGCCCGATGCCGGCGCATTCCACCACTTCATCTACGTGCTCGTGAAAAACGACAAGGCGACGGACTTCGTTGTCCGCCCGGATGAACCTGCCGAAATTAAACAGAATATCGAATATACAAAATAGAATTTCAAAAAGCATGGCAGGCAGTGTAAATAGCCCGTCCCCTGGTTTTTCACGTCTACAGACCGGGGACATGGGTAACAGGCGTTCGGACACATAGGTAACACATTTTCCCGTTCTTCCGCTTCGCTCCGATATCCAATCAAAAAGCGTTGAAAAATGCGACTTAAATCACAATATTGGGAATAAAAAAGGCCAAATGTGAGTCTAATATGTAAATGGAGAGTGAAGATCGCGGCTGGCCGGATGCGACGCGTGACGGAAAGACAAGCGCAGATTTGACCGATAACGATTTCGCGAAGATAGTCCGTGAGCATAGCTCCAGAGTTTATAATGCAATTTATTGTGTGTTGGGGAACGGGGCGGACGCCGAGGATGTGGCGCAGGAAGTGTTTTTGAAAGCTTACAAGGCATTGCCGGGCTTCAAAGCCGATTCAAACATATCGACATGGCTGTACAGAATCGCAATGAACGCAGCCAGCGACCACATCAGGAAAAACGGACGAAACGCGCGCCTGCGCGAACCGCTCTACGCGGCTGATTTGGAACTGCTCGGCCATGCGTCCGGGGCATACGAAAATCCGGAAAGCTTCTATTTCAAAAAGGAGCTGAGCGAAACAATCCAGAAGGAACTCTCGAAACTGCCGGCAAAATACCGCAAGGTAATCGTGTTGAAAGAAATCGAAGGTTACTCGTACAAGGACATAGGAAAAATACTTGGCGTTTCGATAGGAACGGTGGAATCGCGGCTATACCGGGCGCGCGAAATGCTGAGAAACGGGATGTTGAACATCTCCGGAAAGCTGAGTGTCGAAGATGAAGCAGTGTAAAAAAGTGAAATACGCGCAGCGATACCACGACGGCGAACTGTCGGCGTGGGAAAATGAAATGTTCGAAAAACATCTCGCCGGCTGCGCCGGGTGCAAAGCGTATAGCGAAGAGATTTTGTCGATCAGCGCGGCGATCGGTCGAAAAATGCCGGCGGAGCCGCCGCTTCACTTCGCGGAAAAAATCATACGGCAGACAGTCGGTTCGGCGCCTGCGCGGGCGAAGGAGTATTTCTGGGAAACCGTCGGCGGTTTGAGCAGGAGGTTCATCCCTGCGACTTTGCTTTTGTGCTGCGTCATGTCCGTTGCGGCGTTTCTGACGCTGCAATCGGACGGCTCCGCCGCCGCGTCGCAAAATTACAGCGGCTCATATTATTTCTATTCATTTGAAAAACATGAAAAGGCATTTCTTGCAAGCGAGGACGGGATTGCCGTCGGCCATCTCTACACCGCGCTTAAATACAATAAAACCGACAGAACAACTGAACAAAACGGGGTGAGCGAATGAACTCGGGAAGAAAATGGTTTTTCTTATGTCTGGCGCTGATGCTGGCGGTCGGATTTTTGTCGGGGATAATCGTGTCTCCGCTGATAATGCGGCCCGTGGTCGGCCACATGATGGGGGCTAAAAGAGACAGAGGCGCGCCGCCGATGGGATTCGGAATGGGGCCGGGGCGTCATGAAGGCTCTCCGCGCGGTCCGATGGGAGACAAGGGGATGGGGGAGGGTCGAATCAAAAACTTTGTCATAGAGGGCATGAGCCGGGAACTGTCTCTTTCAGCGGAACAGAAAAAGCAGTTGAAAAAAATATTCGATGAAAACGAGCCGGAGCAACTGGCGTTCCACAAGGATATGCAGAAACAGATGGAAGGGTTTCGCAGGAAAATGGACGCGCAAATCCTGAAGATACTTGACGATAAGCAAAAAGCAAAATTCAAAGAGTTCACAAGAGGATTCAAAGAGGACGGCCGGCATTTTCCGCCGGGAGGCGATGGAAACCGTCGGGATATGGGCAAACCCTAAACGGATTTTTGCTGAAGCCGCATAAAACGCCGGGTTACGGCCCGGCGCAAGCTGCGCAATGAATATCGAACAGGTAACAGAAGAATGCAGAAGTTAATTCGATGTTGGATATTAGATATTCTTTAATGCTTTTAGAATGTTACGGGAGCGCGGGCATCCTGCCCGCTTTATGCCGGCGACATGTCACCGGCTAACAAGGCGACATCTTGATGTCGCAGTCCAAATTTTCAGCATGAAATCCGCTGCCGCTAAATAAACCTACGACCACTTGTCGCCGAAGACGCCTTCGGAAGCGTGCGGGGCGTACTTGTCGACGATCTCCTGCGTGATCGCGTTCGCCTTGATGAGCTCTGAATACATGTAGGCGCTCGGGCGCGGCGTTCGTTTCAGTTCCGGGTCCTTGTGGTCGCAGGCGACGATTCCGAACTGTTTGCAGAAGCCTTCCTTCCACTCGAAGTTGTCAACGTATGACCACTGGAAGTAGCCGCGGATATCGGCGCCGTCCTTTATCGCGCGGTTGACCATCGCGATGTGTTCGAGCAGATAGGTGGGCCGTTGCTTGTCGACATCGTCGGCGATCCCGTTCTCAGTTATGTATATCGGCTTCTTGAACGTTTCCCAGACGCGCATGAGCGTTTTGTAGAATCCCGGCGGATATATCTGCCACCCCATCTGCGTTTTCTCGATCCCCGGCGGAGTAGCTTCCATATCCACGAACGCGGTGGCCGCCTTCGACTTGTCGAACTTCAGCGTCTGCCGCGTGTAATAGTTCACGCCGCAGTAATCGTAGGAATCTTTCAGGCCGGGGATTTCGCCGCCGCCCCCGAAGTACCACGGCGCGCGGCCGGCAACGACCGAGCCGTCCCAGCCGAGGAAGCTGCCTTTCGAGAATACGCCGGCCATGAATTCCTCGAACACGCCCGCGAGGCCGGGGCTCCCGTAGCCCTCGATCCACTGGTAGGCCATCGCCACGCCGACCTTCGTCGCCGTCCCGTCCGGCGCGGCCTTCACGTTGTTTTTTATAAGCGGATAGCAGCGCGCGTGGCACTGCAGAAATTTCTTCATCACCTTCCCGAACAGAATCAGCGACTTCTTCTCAGGCGGAAACTCGCCCGCGAGGTAGCCCGCCGCCGACGGCACGTTCGGCTCGTTCAGAGTCACCCATATATCCGGGAAATCGCCGAACTCTTTGACGATCAGTTCGCAGTATTTAATGTAGCGGTCCACAGCGTCCGGGCGCAGCCAGCCGCCGCTCTCGGCGAACCACAGCGGCAGCACCCAGTGATAGAGCGTCAGGCAGATTTGTATTTTATGGTCGCGCAACGATTGCAGAATTTTCCGGTAATGCTCGACCGCCTTCATGTCGAAGCGGCCGTCCTCCGGCTCGATCTTCGACCACTCGATACCGAGGCGGAAAAGCCGGCAGCCGAGTTTCGACATCAGTTCGTGGTCTTCCTCGTAGCGGTTCCAGTAGTCCACGCTCGCGCCGGACACCGTTCCGTCCTTGATCTTCCCCTCGTGCTCGAACTTCCACCAGTCGGACTTGTCGTTGTGGCCTTCAGCCTGATGGCCGGCTGTCGATGTGCCCCACAAAAATCCCTGCGGGAAAACCAATTTGTTGTCCGCCATTGAAAACCTCCCGAATGAAATCAATTATGCTAAAATGCGCCGCGCGCGAATCCCGCGCGCGGCGATATTATTCGATCAGGCGCCCAGTTTCAGCTTGAAGCCTTTTCCGGTGACGATGTCTTCGCCGACGACCGGCACGACTCCGTTTTCCGGCAGAACGATCTTCATCGGCGAGAAGTCGATGATGTCTTTCTGAATGTCGATTCCGGGCATGACCCGGATAAGCTCCATGCCTCTTTTTGTCAACTTGAAAACGCCGACGTTCGTGCAGAAGAAAACCTTTTTGCCGGCCTTGAGCGCTTCCGGCCCGCAGAAAGTGATCTCGTCTATTTTATCTGTGAATTTCGGAGTTCCCGTTTTCAGGATGTTGATCTTGCCGTTCTCGATGGACATCTTGGAGTGCGCCATCCACGTGCCGACGAAAACGATCATCTTCGCCGCCGTCGTCAGATCCATGAAGCCGCCGGGGCCGACGTAGTTCACGGCGCCCTCGCCGCGCTTGGACACGTTAACGTTGCCTGCGCCGTCCGCCTGCAGAACGCCGAGGATCGTCACGTCGAGTTTATCGTAGCACATCTGGAAAATCTGAGCCGAGGTGATGATCTTCGTCGGGTTCACGGCGGCTCCGAAGAAAATGCCGGGCGAGGGCACGCCGCCCATCACGCCGCTCTCGGTGAGCATCGTTATCTCGCCTATCAGGCCGCCTTCGTAGATCAGCCGGCAGACTTCCTCGGGCAGTCCGACGCCGCAGTTAACGTAGGCGCCTTTCTTCGAGTTGTCAGCGAATGTCGACGCCGCAAGCCGCGCAAGCGCGTTGTCCACCGCGCCCCGCATCGGCGTAATCTTAAGCGTATTGTTTATGAACTTCAGCCGCGCCACGCCTTCGTCTATTGTGATGTTGCTGTTTGTCGTGAAGCTCGGCCAGTATTTCCTGTGAAAAACCGCGCCCGTCTGCT
>Ga0172379_10009067_pt1 | contig 12345 bp, 11 predicted proteins | sample GrowelOW334metaG_FD_119756 | JGI IMG/M metagenome (GOLD analysis project Ga0172379, IMG submission 119756) | Groundwater microbial communities from an aquifer near a municipal landfill in Southern Ontario, Canada - Groundwater well OW334 metaG | ecosystem: Environmental > Aquatic > Deep... | reverse complement strand
GGAAATGAAAGTTCTGGCCGATAAAGCCCGCGCGCGCAAACTCACGCTCGATGATATGCAGGGCGGAACATTCACCATCACCAATCTCGGCGGCATCACTAACGGTCATTTTACACCGATCGTTAATGCCCCGGAATCGGCGATCCTCGGCCTTTCCCGCGCGCAGCTTGAACCCTGTTACAACACCGGTTCGATCTGTTCACCGCGCTTGATGCTGCCGCTGAGCCTTTCTTATGACCACCGGCTGGTGAATGGTGCCGACGGAGCACGCTTTGTAAAATGGGTATCCGACGCGATCGAGCAACCCTTAATGTTGGAACTTTAATTACAGGATACTTATGCCTACTCATTCTGCTGTTGTAGTGATCGGTGCCGGCCCCGGTGGATACGTGGCGGCTTTTCATGCGGCCGACCTTGGTTTAAGCGTTACCTTGATCGATAAAGCCCAGAACCCCGGAGGCGTGTGCCTGTACCGCGGCTGTATTCCGTCAAAAGCACTGCTGCACGCGGCCAAATTGCTGACAGAAGCTGAAGAAGCAAAAAATATTGGTATCGATTTTGCCCAACCGATGGTTAACCTTGATAAACTGCGCGCCTGGAAAGACTGGGTGGTTTCCAAACTCACCGGCGGGCTGGGGAGTCTCACCAAACAACGCAAGATCACCTATGTCCAGGGCGAAGCCGTATTCACCGGTTCATCCTCGCTCGGTATAAAGAAACCGGATGGCTTGTCCGACACACTAACATTCGATAAAGCCATTCTGGCTGCCGGGTCAAGGCCTGTTGAACTGCCATTTCTGCCAAAATCCAACCGCGTGTGGGATTCAACCAGCGCCCTAAGCCTTCCTTATATCCCGCAAACCCTGCTCATCATCGGCGGTGGCTACATCGGCATGGAACTGGGCTGCGCCTACAGCGCTCTTGGCTCAAAAATTACAGTAGTTGAAGCCTTACCCCAATTACTCAACGGCGCTGACCGGGATCTGGCCGACATGGTTATCCGTCGTTTAAACAAAGACTTTACCAAGATCATGGTAAACACCAAAGTCCTGCGCGCTGAAGAAACGGCGGAAGGGATCACTGTCTGGTTCGCCGATAAAGACGGCAAAGAATTCCAGGAAACCTTTGCTCAAGTACTTGCATCCATCGGCAGAAAACCCAATACTGAAGGCCTTGGCCTGGAACACACCAAAGTCAAGCTGAGTCCTAAAGGCTTCATTGAAGTGGATGCCCAGCGCCGCACGACTGACGCAAATATTTTTGCCATTGGAGACATTGCCGGGCAGCCTATGCTGGCGCATAAAGCGTCGGCCGAAGCTAAAATTGCCGCAGAAACGATCGCGGGGCACAAAGTTGCCTTTGAGCCAAAAGTCATTCCAGCCGTTGTTTTTACCAATCCCGAACTCGCCTGGGTGGGGCTCACCGAGATCGAAGCTAAAGAAAAGAACCTGGACGTAACTGTTTTTAAATTCCCCTGGGCTGCTTCCGGCCGTGCGCTCACGCTCGATCGCACGGACGGCATCACCAAAGTGATCGCCGACCCTAAAACTAAACGCATCCTGGGCATTGGAATAGCCGGTATGAACGCCGGAGACCTTATTTCCGAAGGCGCGCTCGCCATCGAAATGGGCGCCGTAGCCGATGACCTTGCGCTCACCATCCACCCCCACCCCACGCTTTCCGAGATGATCATGGAGACTGCCGAAGGCCTGTTCGGCCACTGCACCCACATCGCCCGGGCAAAAAAACCTTAATTTCTGAACATTCGTTCAAATAAACTGCTCAAACGCGAAAAGAACTGTTGGTGAACAATAAGATGATTTTCGCAAGAGTCTTCAAGGCTTTACGTAAAAATGGTCGCATCATGCGAACTTGGTTACATTGTATTGGGAATTTTCAGCTCTTCACCGACTTTAAGGCCATTGGCCTGAGCGGCGCCGGCGGATAATTCGAGGACGTAGCGGGCGTTAGACTTCGGGGTGTACACAGTGCAGGGTTCCGCTTCACAGGCGGGAACATGATCTTTAATGTCCACGATCCTCTTGTTTTCATCGATCCAGAGTATATCGATGGCAAACTTCATGTTCTTCATCCAGAACGGGTAGCGCCCGGATTCTTCAAAAATAAAAAACATACCCTGATCTTCCGGCAGGCTGGCGTAAAACATAAGGCCCTGCTCACGCTGTTCGGGAGTGGACATCATATCCACACTGAAACATTTTTTAGCAGAACATACCTGCGGAGGAAGATCAGCCGCGCACCCCTGACCGCAGCTCAAAGCCATAAGGCAACAAAGAAAACCGGCGCCTATATTCATGAATTTATGTGCGTAGCGGTCTTTGCGTCCGCCCTGCAATTTAACGATACTCACAATTTTCCTTCCCCCGTCATGCGCACATAATCGCGAAAATCCAGGTCATTACGAATCAAACGACCGGCAGCGGCAATGCGCTGATGCACATAAGGATGAGTGCGGCCGAACATCTTGGGGCGGATGGGTTCCTTGCGGTCATGTTCCTGTAAAGCTTCGAGCATGCGCACCATGCCCTTGGGGTCATACCCTGCCGCGGTCATGTACTTAATGCCCAGCTCGTCGGCCTGCAGTTCATCTGCCTGGGAATATTGAAAGAACATTGATTCCACCGCGGCGTTGATGCCGCCCGCCAGGCTGCCATTGTAGGTCATGGCCGCGAGCACCGCCACGAGGCTGCCGTAAGACATCTGCAGGCGCTTGATGCTATGGCGCGCAGTCACATGGCCAATCTCGTGAGCAATAACCGCGGCCAATTGATCATCCTCTTTAATATACTCAAGAAGCCCTCTGAAAACATACACATACCCGCCCGGAAGAGCATACGCATTGACCAGCGGTTTATCGTCGATCTTTTTTTCTTCAACCACCTTCGAGGCATACACAAGCTCTTTCCGGTCACATACCGCCGCAACCTTTCGGGTGATCGTTTCTACCCGTTCATTCATGGCCACATCGTCCAGAATTTTAAGTTCTTTCTCCATCTCACGCGCCACTGAAGCGCCCAACTCCTGTTCGCGCTCGGTTGAATAGAGCGTTGTTTCCTGCTGATTCGTGGCGGTATTGAAATTACTGGATAACCCGGAGCAACCATATAAAGATAACGCTGTCACCACCATCAGCGCCTGTATCCCGAACTTCTTGAGCATCTGACCCAGTTTCGCCGCCGGTAAACCCACCACATTAAAATAACAACCTTCAATCCGGTGAATGAACAGACCGCCCTTGCCCTCAATATCAAAACCGCCGGCCTTATCCAGCGGAGAAACAGCCGAATGATACCGGTCAATAGCGTCGTCGGTAAGTTCATCCATGAAAACCTTGGTTTTCACATGATCCACCAGCACTGTTTTATCTTCGGTGTCAATAATTGCCACACCCGTATATACCCAGTGCGGCTCCGACATCAGCATCTTGAGATTCTTCTTGGCTTCTTTAAGATCTTTGGGTTTAAGTACCAGCCGGGCTTTGGCATACACAACCGTATCCGCCCCGATCACGATCGACGGCGTTTTCATCTGTTCTGCCACATCAATGGCTTTTAGCAAGGCATTGTCTTTCACCAGGTCGGAGACTGTCGTAACGATCTCGGTTTTTTCTTCCGCCCGGGAAGGACGGACTTTGAAGGGAATATTCAGCAGCTGCATGATCTTTTTACGCTGAGGTGAAGCTGAAGCGAGGATAACATTTTTCATCAGTCTTTCAGGAACTCGGCAGCCGTAAATAATGAGATCAATTCCACTCCGCGGGCCGCCACAGCCTCGCGCGCACCATCCTGACGGTCAATAATGCATACACACGCCGCGGGTTTCAACCCGTCCTGCGCCAGGGCATCGATCGAATGAAGGAACGCTTTACCGGTAGTCGCCACATCGTCAATCACCACAATGTTGTCAGCGGACGTAAGCTCGGGGCCTTCCACCATGCGCCCCTTGCCGTGGCCTTTGGCTTCCTTACGAATAATAAATGTTTTAACCGGCTGACCTTCCAGAAAACTTACCGCGCCGATCGCCCCCACCATCGGGTCCGCGCCCAGCGTTGGGCCGCCGATCGAGGTTGGTTTCTTATCCTTCACCGCCTCGCGCATCAACTTGCCGCACAGGAACGCGCCTTCCGCCGACAAGGTAACCAGCCGCGCATCCAGATAATAATTACTCTTCTTTCCCGATGACAATGTAAAATCGCCTTTAAAAAAAGCCTGTGTCTTGATCAGATCAAATAACCTTTTCTTACACTCGGCAACACTTAAATTCAACATCTCCCGCTCCTATTTAACTTCCGCCGGAATTTCAAGCTTCCGGTGATTGATCTCAAACAACATCCTTAAACGGTACTTGACAATATCCTTGTACTTGGCATATTCCTTGAGCGTGAACCCGCTGGTGGCATGAAACGCGCGCGTGGCCTCGATCTCGGATAATATATCGATGTAATTATCCACCAGTTTCTCATCGGTCAACACCGCAATATCCTTGACCTCCAGAACCACAATATCCTCGGACGGAAACGAGGTTAACGCCATCGCCGGCGGGCACGCCACCAGGATCACCGCCATAACCAGGGCTAAACTGTAGTGAACGATCTTCATAAAACCTCCATTTTTGCAGCCTGTCTAAAAACCAACGCCCATCTTGACCCCGATCTCTTTCGTATCATTCTCCGGTTCACGCCCACCCCAGCATCCATCATCATCACAAACATCAAGACCGCCAGCTGTAATAGCCTGTATGTCAGAATCTCCAATGTGCCAATACCGGAAAAACGGCTCAACGAAAAGGCTCATCCGTGGCGTCAGCTCTTTATCGATCTTGAGTGAACTGCGAATACCATAACCACCGTGCTGCTTATTGGTCATTTTGTCCCAACCTACATTATTACCATCAACATTTTGCATGTCTTCAAAATGACTTTCCTGCTCACCCCAGATCAGCTTGTCATATTCCACATTAAGATCCAGCCCCCACCCGCCCCTTAAACTCGTCCTGAAATCAGCCCCAATCGGAAAGTACATATAACGGGATTCCCGATCATATCCAGACCAGGTCTGATCATCACCCGATCCCGTTGCCGGCATCTCGGAAGCCTTGTTTAACAAATTCCGGAACCCTATCCCCAAATACGGGGCACTGACGATCTGCTTCCATAACACAAACCTTTTTCCTATCAACCCTCTAAGCTCATACATCGAATCTTCCAATCCGGCATACTTCATGCTGCCGTCATAATCCACATCACCGGTGGCTATACGCCCTTCTAAACGATATTCATCAGGAACGTATTCATCATTACTACCCAGCGTCGGACGATAAGCGTAATCAATAAAATAGCCCGTGTAATCGCCTTTCAGGTCCATGAACCGGTCCTGATCAACTGTTTCAACATACGAATAGCTGTACATTTCATAACCGGCATTGAAGGAATGCTCTTTATTCTCCGGAACCAGAAAATAATAGTCTGCCGGATCAACTTTAACTTCCGGCGCTGCCGGAGAATTATTTATAACAGGCCCGGCCTCAAAAGCATCCAGCGCCTGCGCCACCACGATATCCCTTGGGGCGCTCTCCGCCCGGCTTGCGAAAAATACCAGCCCGGGTATTCCAAAAAGAAAAATGGCCGTCCACATCACTGCAATCTTGCCTCGCGCCTTAACCATAGTTTCATCCTCTGTGCCGTTACTATTATGATTGAAATCAAACGCAAGCTTTCCGGTTGTTACCCGGAAAAAAACACGTCTTTATATGATTGTAATTGTCTTTCCTGCTTTACATAGCGGATATTTGGATTTTTTACTTCGCGGCCGACATTAAATATATTTTGACGAAAAATCAATCAGTTGATATTCTGGCATTATGATCAAAACTATTTTACAAGGCTGTGCAAATCTGTGCTTTCCGCTGAACTGTGCGTTATGCGGTCAGTTTGATGCTGCCACCGCGGAACAACCTTTATGCGCAGCCTGCCTGCGGCGAATTCCTTATAATCAGCCTCCCTTTTGTCTCTCCTGCTCACGGAATCTTACAACTTACACGGAACAAGGCCTGTGCCCCGGCTGCGTTAAACAACCCAACCCGTTCGACCGTGCCTGGGTTCTCACCCGCTATGAAAAACCCATGACCACACTTATCCGGTCATTCAAGTTTCACAATAAAACATCCCTGCAACACACCTTCCACCGCATCGCCGCAACATTTCTTGACCGGTATCAGATTCATTTGAATGCCGACCTGATCATCCCCATTCCCATCCACCCCGTGCGCTTCCGTGAACGCACTTACAATCAGAGTGAACTCCTTGCCCGCGCATTGTCAGACCTCACCGCAACCCCTGTTAACACCACGGCCTTGACAAAACAGCTTTTTACCCCCCGTCAAAGCGAATTACACCGCAATGCCCGCCATAGCAACCTCAAAGGCGCCTTCAGGCTCAACGTTCCGGCGCAAATAATAAACAAACACATACTGCTGGCAGATGATCTGCTTACAACGGGAGCCACGGCCGGCGAAGCAGCGGTAACCTTAAAGAACGGCGGAGCTGCAACCGTTACGCTCATCGCGCTATCAGGGACTGGAATCGGGGAAAAGATCGCTGGACAAACATACAATGCGCTTTTAAAATAGAAAACTCTTCGACGATAATTGCGTTACATTCGTTATTATGCCGGGAGAACATCTGGTTCTCCCCTGCGTTCGTGAGATTGTTCACAACTTATGCGCATACTGCGGAATTACATACTTAAAGAAAGCGTCGTCCCTTTTGCCATATCAGGCGGGGTGCTTACCTTTGTTTTCTTGCTGGGCTACCTGCCTCAGCTGGCCAACAAGGTCATCAACAAAGGTGTGAGCCTCGATGCTGTCATTCTGGCGCTGCTCTACAACATTCCGGTTTTACTGGGCTACACCCTGCCCATCGCCGCGCTGGCATCGGTGATCCTGACTTTCGGGCGGCTCTCATCCGATAATGAGATCATTGCCATCCGGGCCAGCGGCATTCCGCTGCACCGGCTGCTGACACCCTTGATCGCCGTGGGTTTACTGCTCTCTCTTTGTCTTTTACTCCTCAATGACCGTGTGATCCCGCGCGCCTATCATGCCCAGCGGGAACTGCTGCATGAAACCGGCTCCCGTAATCCCGCGGCCATCCTTGAAGCCGGCACCTTTATTGATGATTTTACCAGCTACGTTATTTTCATTTACAAGATCGAACGCAACCGCCTTTTCAATATCCGGATCTATCAGCCCCAGGATGGAAAGCCCACCCGCACCATCATCGCCAGGGAAGGCGAGTTCACTGCCGTTCCCGGCCAGCAGAAGGTCATGATCAAACTCATCGACGGAACTTCCGATGAGCCAGACTTGCACAACCCCAGCAACTATTACAAATTGAATTTCAAGCAGTCTTTCATGACCTTTGACCTTTCCCAGAAAACCGGCAAGATAGACAAGAAGCCCAAAGGCATGACCCTTGCGGAACTGCAAACGGCCATCGGCGAATACAAGCTCAAACAAATAAACACCAACCCGCTGATCGCCGAATTCCACCGCAAGATCAGCTGGGCTTTCGCTCCGCTCATTTTTATCCTGTTGGGCTTTCCCATCGCAGTCATCACCCACCGCCGGCAAAAATCAGCCAATCTGCTGCTGGCCGTGGTTTTTGCCGCGCCTTACTATCTTATGTCCCTCGGCTGTCAGGCGCTGGCGTCGCAGGGGCTGACCAGCCCGGATCTCATCATGTGGGCACCCAACATTATCGGCGGCATCATCGTACTCATTCTGAACTATAAACTATGCGCATCCTAGATAACTACATCACCGGTTCCATTGTCCGTATTTTTTTATCCACCATTATGGTGTTCTGCTTTCTGTACATTCTTATCGACCTGGCTTCACACCTGGATGATTTCATTGCCAACAAAGTCGGTATTTCAGTGATCTTCAGTTATTACCTGACCTTCCTGCCCGTGATCTTTGTTCAAACCTCGCCCATCGCCTGTTTGCTCTCGGTACTGTTCACCTACAGCTCGCTCAATAACAGTAACGAGATCATCGCCCTGCGCGCCAGCGGGCTGAATTTCTGGAAGATCACCCGCCCCGCCATAATTTTCGGCTGTATCGCCGCGGCGCTGGTGTTCCTGGTGAATGAAAAATTCGTGCCGCAATCCACTTCAATTTCTGCCGACATTAAAAAAGACCAGATCAATCTTTCCGCCGAAAAACGCAGCGGCAAACCACAACCGGTCAGCAATTTATTTTTTTACGGAATGAACAATCGCCTGTTCTTTATTGACAAATATGACCCGGCTGAAAAAATTCTGGAAGGCCTCACCATTATCGGACAGGACGAAAAACAGCGCATGACCAGCAAGATCGTGGCCCTGAAAGTTATCTGGACAGGCACCGCCTGGAAAGCCCTGCAATGCCAGATATCAACCTACAACGAACATAATGAAGAAAACAGCAGCGAGATCCTGTTCTTCAAAGAAAAAGTGCTCGACGTGCGTGAGACTCCGGCGGATCTGCTCAAACAGCGCAACAGCGTGTCTTCCATGAACATCCGGGAGCTTAAACAATACATCCGAAGGTTTAAAGGCAGCGGAGCCGTAGCCGCGATCAACAACCTGAAAGTAGACTTGCATCAAAAGATCGCCTATCCGTTCGCCTGCATCGTGATCATTTTCGCCGGGCTTCCCTTCGCGCTGGCCACCGGCCACCGTAAAGGCCTGACCTTCGCCTCCATCGGCATCGCGCTGGTAATAGGATTTTTATTCTTCGTAGTCAACGCCATGGGCCTCGCGCTGGGAAAAGGAGGCATCCTCCACCCCGTCATGGCCGCCTGGCTGGCTCCGCTCTTCTTCATCGCCACAGGCATCTATTCAGCCAGAAAATTGTTTTAACCCGGATTTTCTAATAGCAAAATACAGGTTTAAACGTGTCTGGATGGATCAATATCAAGGTGTAAACACAAAGCGCGTTCTACGGAGTGAACAACCCGGTCTGGTAAAACCCCCACGAATCGGCCCAGGCGTGATTTATCAATTATTCGGATCTGTTGACATTTAATTTTACCCGCTTTGGAAAAACCGCTCTGCCCGTTCGGCAATTCTACTTCGAACGGATAGATCTTTTCTCCACGCTCAGTCACTGGAAGAACAGTGATAGCAGCGCTATACTGGTTGGCGATATCATTGGAGATCACAACAGCGGGACGTGTCTTTTTAATTTCACTTCCAACCGTTGGATCAAACGACACATACCAAACGTCACCTTTGTGTATCGCTGTCATTCTCTCCATGCTCCATCGTTTAGAGTGCCACTCCAATCGCGGGCACACGCACTGTCTTCAGCTGAAGAATCGGCATAAGCAGAGGCCAATTGCTCCCGTAGCTTTCTTGAGCGCTCCCTCCGAATTTTCTCTTCAAGAGCTTCTGCGATATAACGGCTTTTATTTGACACCGACTTCAAATAAACCGCCAGATCATCCGGCATCATAATATTCATACGAACCATAAACCACCTCCATATACACAAAGTATACACACTGTAATGTGTATGTCAATACACACCTGTGCGTTTGTGTGATTTAGTACATGGTACATGTTTAGCGGGTACCCCCTCCCCGTCCCGACCCACCAGGGGGCGGGTGTCATTTAGGGTGCAACCTGACCACACCTGCTAAACATGTACGATTTATTTATGTTTGGGGAATAGACGGTAATTTAGTTTTGGATATTATACACCGACGAGGGCTTCGTCCTGCGATTGGTCGCTTTGGAGCTGGGGGACTGTAGAAAGCGGTTCTTCTGCTGCGGGAGCCGGAAGTTCTTCTGCTTTTGCAGGCACGGCGATGACCGCAGAGCCTGCGGCTTCTTTTTGCTTTTCGGCGAACTTGACCGACACCACACGCGACACGCCGGACTGCTGCATGGTAATGCCGTACATTACATCCGCGTGGGCAATGGTCTTTTTGTTATGGGTGATCACAATGAACTGGGCGATCCTGGCAAATTCCTTGAGCACGCCGGCAAAACGGTCAACGTTGGCTTCATCGAGCGCAGCATCGATCTCGTCAAGCACGCAGAACGGGCTGGGATTCACACGGAACACCGCAAAAATAAGCGCAATGGCTGTCATGGTCTTCTCACCGCCGGAAAGCAGGCTGATGGTCTGAAGTTTTTTACCCGGCGGGCGGGCCACGATCTCGATGCCGGACTCCAGCGCGTTCTCGGGATCCAGCAGAACCAGCTGGGCTTCGCCCCCGTTAAACAGCAAACGGAAATACGTTCGAAACTGTTCGCTCACTTTAATGAAAGTGTCGGTAAACAACTGCCGGGTGGTTTTATTGATCTTGCGGATCGTCTGTTCAAGCAGGTCTTTGGCTGTAAGCAGGTCGCTCTGCTGTTTGGTAAGGAACTGGAACCGGTTCTTCAATTCTTCAAATTCTTCAATCGCCATTAAATTCACGCCGCCAAAAGACTCACAACGCCTGGCCAGAAGCTGGATCTCGGCCTTCAGGGCTTCAATATCAATTTGCGCCGCCGGCTCTTGCTCCGCTTCCACAACCGCACCATCTGCCCCAGGCATATCCATGGCCACACCAGGTGTTGCGATCGGAGCGGAAAGGTCAATATTATATTTCTGCAGAACACGCTCTTTAACCGCCTGTTCCTGATATTCGATCTGCTGGATCTTCATTTCTTTCTCATGCAGCATATCGCGATTATCGACGATCGTTTTTTCCATCATCATGATCTGCGCGCGCACACCGGCAATACGCCGGGAAACGTCCTGCTCTTCAGCCTCAAGACGGGATAATGAGGCCGACAGCTCCTGCTGCGCTGCCCTGGCAGTGTTAATACTGACCTGCAGTTGATCCATATCTTCATTCAATTTAACACGGCGTTCGCCATATGACGCCACTTCAATATCCAGCCGGGCTGACTCCTGGGCAAACCCGCCAAGATCGCGTTTGAACATATCCAGATTTTCGCGCCAGGAACGTTCCCTGTCGTTGAGGGCATTAAGCTCACTCTCCAGCTGCGCGCAGGCGATCCTGGCTTCTTCACGCTCACGGCGGCTAACAGCCAGGGCTTCTTCGCGGCCCTTTAACCCGTCGCGAACGAACGCCATTTCTTCTTCCACATCCCTGATCTCGGCCCGGAAGCGGTCGTCACTGTCTTTCAGGCGCGAAAGACCCTGATCGGCTTCCTGGATCTCGAGCGTGATCACTTCCAGCTCGTCAAATATTTTCCTGGCTTCAACGCTGATATCATTCTGCTGCGCTTCACATACCGACAGCCGGCGCTCTTCGGCATGGATGTCGGCATGAATATGCTCAATGCGTTTGGACTGTTCGGACACTTCGCCCGAACGGGTATGTTTCTCGGAAGCAAGGCTTTTTAATTCTTCTTCAATGGAGTTGATCTGCGCCGCCAGCGACTGAGGATCGAGTTCAATGAATTTCGTTTCGCAAATAATCTCGTAAAGCGTGCCGCTGTCGAAACGGCTCAGATGAACCTTCAAATTTTCGTGCCGGGCGGGCTCAACCTCGATCACTTCCTTGATCTTGCCCATAAAGCCGCTCTGCCCGAGTACCGGTGCATTGGCCGACAGAAAACGCCCGTCAATAACAGGGTCGGGCATGTCCTGGTACTGCACGTGCATCTTTTCAATAAAATCTTTTTGGGAAATAAGAAACAGCTTTTTTTTCTCGAGGCCGTCAATAGCCGCAACCACCGCATTAAGCTCTTCATGCTGACGGGCCAGATGATCTTTTTCGCGCGCGAGATCATCCGCCAGGCGGGCGCGTTTGGCCATCAACTCGGTAATACCCTGGGAAAGCCCTTCCATCCGGCGGGTCAACGCTTCTTTTTCCGACCTGGTCTTGGTTTCTTCCACATCCAGGCGGCGGCGGCGCGCCAGATAACCCTGGGTTTCCTTCATCACCTCGGTAAGGGCATTGCTGAGTTCCATCTGACGGGAGGTCATTTGCAGCAATGACTCTTCATCCTTGCGCATCGCCAGCTGCGCTGCATCAATGGCGGCCGAAGCGTTGGCCTGCAAAGTTTTCTTGGCGTTTAACCCGTCGAGAACAACCTGAACGTTCAAATTAAACGAAGCCAGGGTTTGTTCGAGTTCGTCGATCTTTGCCTGATGGGTACGGGATTTTTCCGCCAGCGACGCTTTTTGCAGCGCAATGCGCTGTTCATTCTGGTCGAGATTCAACAATCTTTCCTGGTCAAAACCCGTCTGACGATTGGCAATATCGATCTGATTATCCAGTTTGATGGCTTCTTCGCGCACACCCTGCACGTTGGCGGC
>Ga0172379_10009066_pt1 | contig 12345 bp, 8 predicted proteins | sample GrowelOW334metaG_FD_119756 | JGI IMG/M metagenome (GOLD analysis project Ga0172379, IMG submission 119756) | Groundwater microbial communities from an aquifer near a municipal landfill in Southern Ontario, Canada - Groundwater well OW334 metaG | ecosystem: Environmental > Aquatic > Deep... | reverse complement strand
TCAGATTGCCCTGTTTGAGAAGAAGAAGGAAATCATGCCGATGGTACAGGAGTATTGTACCAAAAAGAACTGGACATTCCCGATGGGGATCGACCGGGCCTATGATCTTAATGTGCTGGAGTACCCTTTTGCTTTATGGCAGTACGGGGCCAAAAAACCGATGGACCTGCCGGGCCAGGCGGCCACCACCAAGGAATTATTTGACATGATGGTGCCGGTGACTGACTTGATGTGGTTCAGCGATAGCGGATTAAAGCAGTTTTTACCACATTATTACCAGGCGATGACCGAGATGGGTTATTATGGTTACGATGTTAAACCGTTCAAAAAATACCTCAAGGACAAAACTGATATTACCTGGGATTTTGCGCTGACCCCCTACGGACTGGATACCACTTTCAATCCCAAAACCCTGCCTTTCCTGCACGATTTTGTTCAGAACAAAGGCGATCATATGCTCTACATTTACGGGGAGCTCGATACCTGGACCGCTACCGGCGTGACCAAAATCACCGGTCCTGCCGATGCCCTGGTGATGATTCTCAAAGGCGGGCATCATGGTACCGGCATCCGGGCCTTCCCGGCTGAGGAGAAGCAGAAGATTTATAATACGCTTGGCAGATGGCTGGGATTTGCTGTTCCGGTGGAGTAAGAAGGCACAAGGCTGAGGGCAGAAGGCAAAAATCAGGCTTAAGATCTTAAGATTTAAGAAAGAAGAAAAAATGGGGTAGTCCAGTCCGGAACGTCCTCTCTTTCTCGAGTTTAAAAATGTAAGATGCCTTTCAGTTTAACGTAATACTTCATAGTACCAAACAATCCTCGGAGAAGTGTCATCCCCGCGAACGCGGGGACCGCTACCCCTACCAAGCATTCCCGAGCAGGGACCAACCTTACTTCTTTATTCTTAAGATCTTAAGACTAATTTTTGCCTTCTGCCCTCTTGTCTTCTGCCTTCTTAATTCGGCAATATCTGCTGCACATACCCCATCATTTCCTCCATCTGATAGATCGTCTTGATCATGATATCTCCCCGGATGTCGATGACCATGCGGTCGGTGATCAGCAGGAATTCATTGTCAGCCGGTCCGAATTCCTTTTTCAGGAGCAGAGCCATTGACCGGTTATTCCGCGATTTAAGAAGCTGGTTGTAGCCGGTGATATCGAGCTGACTGGTGATATCCTGATAAAAAGAGGGATCCAAGGTTGTGGCATCGGGATCGGCTCCGTCTATTTCTGTTTGTTCTTCTTCTGTCCGGCGGAGTTCGAGCATCTTTACCGATTTGATCTTTTTTAACAGGGCGATGGATGTTGAATCGGCATTTTCGAGTTCACAGAAAGCTTTGAACATCTCTTCCCCGACTTCGAAAAAGCTGAAGCGGCTATCCTCTTCGGCATATTTGTTCAGCAGTTCTGAAAGACCTGTTTTTCCGTTTGCCAGAGGCATACCGGCTACCTGTGCCATTAGAGTCATCGGCAGAAATGCCATCAGGATAAGAATGAATTTTTTCATGGAATTAAATTTTTAGTTGTGTTTAAATCTGATTTTTGATTGACTGGTGCCGGAATTTTTTTGGACGGCTTAATAGCGTTGGACATGGCGGTAAGGTCCTCGACCTGGCTGAATTCCTTCCGGACCGTTTTGCTGTAAATTGACAGGGCCCGAATGGTTTTCTGAAGGGATTCCCTCACTTCAGCCTGCGTGTACTTCGGCTTGGTACGGAAAGGGCTCTTGTCGGAAGTGAGAGCCCAGGTGCCTGTGATCAGCATCAGGAAAACGGCTGCAGCAGCCGGAATCCACCAGCGGCGAATATGTCTTTTCGGAAGAGAAATTTCTGCGGCCATGTCACGGTAAATCTCACTGCTCTCTTCCTTCTCTGTTCGGATATATTGTTCATATATCTCCTGAAAGTCCGGATCAAAATGTTCCTGTTCCATAGCTGATCTCCTTCTTCATTTTTTCCGATATCGATGCCCGGCTGCGGGCAACCGTCACCCGTACAGCATTAACCGTCATGTCCATCATTTTCGCAATTTCCTCATAATCGAAATCCTGAAAATCACGGAGTTCCAGGATTACCTTCTGTTTGGGTGGCAGGTTATCCATGGCCACCCTGATCTGACGGATAAGGTCGCTGTTTTCGAAATCCTTCTCAACGGCAGTGCTATCACGGATTTCCATCAGATCGGAGCCGGTAACCAGCCTGAACCGGTTTTGCTTGCGAAGCCTGTCGATGCAGTCGTGATAAAGCACCGTGAAGCAATATGTTTTTATGTTCCCTTTAGTTTCCAAGGTATTCCTGTTATTCCAGAGTTTCATCATCAGTTCCTGCAAGGCATCCTTTGCATCCTCACGGCTCCTGAGCATACGGAAGGCAAACCCGAACAAACGGGGTTTGAGTGGCTCGATCAGATCCAGGAAAGCCTTTTGGTGCATTCGTTATGTGTTCGGATAGTAATACGGATGGAAAGTGGATTCATTACATGGATGGGGAAAAAAAGGCAGAAGGCAGAAGGCACAAGGCACAAGTAAGTAAGAAGGAAGAAGACAGAAGTCGTAAGGGAGGAGCAACGGCTCCTCTCCTACTATTTTTTAATAAATTTCCCGGTTTCGATGCGCCCGGCGGCCGTTCGGCATCGAATCACGTATATTCCCACCGGTAAATCGCCGGTATCGATGCTTGTTGATGGACTGTTTACGGAAGTCAGCTTTTTTATCCGCGTTCCCCGAATATCAAACACCTCAATCCCATCAATGATATCATTGGAACTGACAGTCAGCCTGTCGTTTGCCGGATTGGGAAAAACATGAACTCCGGATGCGCCTAGGGCCAATTGCTCCGACGAGGTGAGCGGATTTTTCAGAAACCGGATGCTCTCGATCCAAAGGCTGTCGGTTTTGTTCGGTATTCCGAATACTCCGCCATTAATATATGTGGTTAACTTGATGATACGAGTGGAGTCGACCATTTGTCCGATAGAAGAAAGCCACCTGCCGGTATAAGTATTCTGATAGTTGTGGAAGAGGCCATCAGCGGTGATCGTTGGCCTGAAAACAGGCGTGGCATTGGTTTCAACGCCGTATAGATCGGCAAAATCAAATCGGGCCGACACCGAATGGCTCAGGTTATAGGTTTTTAAATTGATGACGCAATAAGGATGGTCCTTCAGGTTGACGGGCCGTGGCAGGGTGAGTTCAAATTTCGGCCAGCTGCCGGGAGTGACAGTGGTATAGACCACCTTCAGACTCTCGCCGGATTCAGCAAAGGTGTAAGTGCTTCCGTCTGAAGTGTTTGAATACAGATCTGAGGTGTTCCCATCGATCAGGTTGCCAAACCAAAAGGTGTTCTCAGCCGGTACCACCACCGTTTTAATGGGATAGGCCGCAGTAACATGATTGGTGCCAATCGTAACTTCACATGCGATATCGCCCTCCGATGCACCCCATCTTACCGTGATATCCGAAGTTCCCTCTCCTGCAGTGATCTGTGCATCCCAAGGGACGTGCCACTGATATGCCGCACCGGGAAAGCGGGTGGCCTGGTAAGTGGCGGTTTGCCCCGGTTCGAGAAAGGAGGGTCCGGAAATTTTCATGTTGGCCAACTGGTAAACGCGTACGTAATCGATTTCCATCCTTTTTGGAAAGATGGAGTTATCCACCCCCTGCGCACCGCCCCAGCTGCCTCCCACGGCGAGGTTTAATATGAAGTGGAACCGCTGGTCGAACGGCCATTTTTCCCATCCTCCTTCGTTGTTGAACGTGTAATAAACAGCATCGTCAACGATGAAATCAATCTTGGTGGCCGACCATTCAATGGCATAAACGTGAAAGGCGGATTCCCAGTCGGTACCCGTGACGGAGCCGCCCTTCTGGGTGCCAAGTTTATGATTGTACGCCTGGGTATGGGCGGTCCCATACACATGAGTGGGATCGTACCCGACATGTTCCATGATATCGATTTCCCCGCTTGCCGGCCAGTTGCCATAAGCCCAGTCGGTCGGAAGCATCCAGATGGCAGGCCAGGTGCCTTTACCGCCCGGAACTTTCGCCCTTACCTCGAAACGGCCGTAAAGCCAGTCCCCCTTATAGCTGGAAATCAGACGGGCCGAGGTGTATTCCCGGCCGTTTAAATTTTCCCTGAGCGCCTCAATAATCAAAACCCCGTTTTCTACGCGGGCATTCTCAGTCCTGTTCATCGTGTAGTACTGAAGCTCATTATTCCCCCAGCCGCTGCCACCCTCCTCGCAGGTCCATCTGGAGGCTGCAGGGAGACCGGTATAGTCAAATTCATCCGACCATACCAAAGCATTGAACTGCGCCATGACGGATGCAGGCTGAAGCAGGACGAGCAGCAGTCCGGCAGCGAGAAGTTTCAACACTGGGGATAATACTTTCATCTTAGCATTTTACTGGTAAACACGAACATAATCAACAATCATTTCCTGGGGGAACCCGGTTTCATCAACCCCCTGAACAGCGCCCCAGTTGCCGCCGACCGCAACGTTGAGCAGCAGGTGAAACCGTTTGCCGAAAGGCCATACTTTCGGGTCTGTCGATTCTTTGGGGAACGAAAAGTACATTTTATCATCCACAAAGATACGGATCAGGGTGGAATCCCATTCCATGGCATAGGTATGGAACTGCTCGTGGAGGTCGGGCAGGAAGAAACCTTTCGTCCGCTGTGTGCGGATCACGTGGTTATAACTTTCCGTGTGAACGGAGGCAAATACGGAATCGGGCATATATCCCACATGTTCCATGATATCAATCTCGCCGGATTTAGGCCATCCGCCAAATTCCCAATCGGTTGGCAGCATCCAGATGGCAGGCCAGATCCCACGGATGCCGGGCAATTTTGCCCGGACTTCAATCCTCCCGAAAAGCCAGTCGCCTTTACCTTTTGTTATAAGGCGTGCTGAACTGTACTGCTTGCCCCCAACTGGCTCCCTGATCGCTTTGATGTGCAGCATGCCGTTTTCCCGGAAAGCATTTTCAACCCGGTTGGTCGTATAATATTGCCATTCGTTATTTCCCCAGCCGGTTGAATTTCCTACGGTATCATAACTCCACTTTGTGGCATCGGGCAAGCCGGTTCCATTAAACTCATCGGCCCAAACCAGTTTGCGGTTTCCGGAGTTATTGGTGGCACACGCAATCGTCAGGATGAGTGCCAGGATCAGGGTAATACTTTTCATTCGTAAATAAGTTAGTATTTCATCTCTAAATGGCTCGTACTCATGGAGCTCTCAAATTAATTTCATGTCATTAGTCGTCTTACTTCAATTCGAATCCGGCCTCAATGGTATTCTGCGAATTGGTACCGACAAATACCTTGAATTTACCGGGTTCAGTGCCCCACTTGCCCTCCCGGTTGTAAAATGACAAATCCTCCTCGGTAACACTGAAAGTCACGGTTTGAATCTCTCCGGCTTTCAGTGCCACTTTTTTAAAGCCTTTCAATTCTTTCACCGGCCGGGTTACCGACCCAACCAGATCACGAATATACAACTGAACAGTCTCGGTACCGGCAACCTGACCGGTGTTTTTTACATCTACCCTGACGACCAGCGGTTTTTCCCTGGTAATTGCAGACTCGCTCAGGGTGAGGTTATTATAGGCAAATTGCGTATAGCTCAAGCCAAAACCAAATGGGTAGAGCGGATCATTCGGTACATCCAGGTACCGGGAGGTGAATTTCTTATCCTGACTGCCGGGTCGTCCCGAGTTTTTAGGATTATAAAAGATCGGAACCTGTCCCAATGCATACGGGAAGGTCACCGGCAGTTTGCCCGAAGGGTTAAATTCACCGAACAAAACATCACACAAAGCCGGACCGGTCATGGTGCCGGGAAACCAGGCTTCGAGGATGGCCGGAACCGCAGCACTGACTTTGGTGAGGATCAGCGGGCGGCCGTTAAACAGAACCAGCACCATGGGTTTTCCCAGTCTGGCCAATTCGAGGATCAGCTCTTCCTGTACCCCGGGGATACTGATATCGGCCCTGCTCATGCTTTCGCCCGACATCATTCCGGATTCACCGCATGCAGCAATGATGACCTCAGCCCGGCGTGCTGCAGCCAGAGCGGCGGCAAAACCGGATTTATCGCCATCATTGAAACCGGCACCTGGGGAATAGAACACTTTTCCTTCACCCAGGCGGTTCTCCAGCTCCTTTTTGAGCGTGATCACCTGCTTGCCTTCACCCCGCCCCGACCAATTGCCAATCATATCAGTTGCCGCATCGCTTGCAGGCCCGATCAGGGCAACACTTTTTACCGATGGGTTCAGGGGCAGCACCTGATTTTCGTTTTTCAGCAGAACAAATGATTTTCTTGCAGAATTGCGGGCCTCAGCAAGGAATTCGGGATTTAATAATGTCTTGCTTTCACGTTCTGTATTGCTGTACCGATAGGGATCATCAAACAGTCCGAGCATGAATTTCAACCGGAGCACACGCCTGACCGATTCATCAATCTGTAACTCGGTAATCTTTCCATTCTTCAACAGGTCCGGCATCTCGGTGAGATAGACCGATCCTTCCATATCCATGTCCACGCCTGCATTGAAGGCCAGGTCGCCCGCCTCATATTTGTTGCTTACGATCCCATGCGGGATCATTTCTGATATCGAACCCCAGTCGCTCACCACCATGCCCTTGAAGGCCCACTCGGTTTTAAGGATATCATGGATCAGATATTTATTTCCGGTTGCCGGGATCCCGTTCAGGTCGTTGAAGGCCGACATGAATGTTGCCACTCCAGCTTCGGCAGCAGCTTTGAAAGGCGGCAGGTAAACTTCGCGAAGGGAATTCTCACTGATATCGGTCGTGAAATAATCACGGCCGGCCTGGGCATTGCCATAACCGGCATAATGCTTGGCACAGGCAATGATCGTGGCGGGATCAGCCAGATCGGTTCCCTGGAAGCCTTTAATCCGGGCTTCGGCCAAACGGGATCCCAGATAGGGATCTTCGCCCGATCCTTCCATGATCCTTCCCCACCTTGGATCGCGGGCAATATCCACCATCGGTGCAAAGGTCCAGTGCTGACCGGCAGCCGCGGCTTCCGTGGCCGCCACCCGTGCGGCTTTTTCAACAGCCTCCGGATCCCAGGAGGCTGACTCACCGAGCGGTATGGGGAAAATGGTTTTATAACCGTGAATGACATCATAACCGAACAGGAGAGGAATTTTCATTCTGGAACCCTCAACGGCGATCTTCTGAATTTTCCGGGTATATTCGGCCCCGTTGATGTTTAACATCGAACCGACTTTCCCGTCGCGGATACTCTGCAACAGGTCGGGACGAAGGGCAACCGGACCGGTTAATTCGCCATCTCCCGAAAACTGGTTCAGTTGGCCGATTTTCTCATCAAGGGTCATCAGGGCCAAAACACTGTCAACCCGCCTCATCACTCCTTGTTCGGAAAGGTCAGGTGTTACACCGGCCCCTTTTTTACAGGAGGTTATGCCTACCATGGATATGATTGCGAAGAAGATTAGTTTTTTCATATGTTTCTGAAATAGGTTGAGTATGGGGGTGCGACAGAACCCTTAGGCTTCAGGCCGCGGCTTTGGAAGAAAGAAGGGGTTACCGGCGAAATTTCAACGATTAAGCCTATTTCACGGTAACCCCTGATTCCAAATACTAATTAATCAAGAAAAGGAAGATGCTTTTGCATAAACTTATTACTTGGCAACCAGCAGGTAATGCCATGCGTTACCGTCACCTCCGATACAGGCCAGCTCCAACTTGGTTTCCGTGAGGGAAAGGATCAGGTACTCACCATCTTTGGCTCCCGTATCGAAGCATGGAAAGACAGGCGTTCCACTGGCGAGTTTAAGATAATCCTTGCCATCTCTGGTGAGGAACGACCAGGTTCCGAGATGAATTCCGGGATAGTCGACCATCCAGTCTCCTTTAAAAGTCCTGGCATTGGAATAGGAAGCATCGGCCTTACGGAAGTCCTTCACATAACTGATACCCTTGTTGTCATAGGTAACCTTGAATTCTATCAGTTTGAGGTTGAATTCATCATCGTACATCCCGACACCTGATTTGTCTTTCACCGAAGCTGCCCACCACTGGAAACTGTTTGCCAGGTCAGGTCCGACACCAATGTGTCCGGGGCTCAGACTGTCCATAACCCAGGTTTTTCCATTAACGGCATCAACCCCGCCGGAAAGCAGGGTAATACTCGGATTCGAAAAGTATGCCCAGTCGATTTCGGTAGTGGTAATTGTTTGGGTAACCGTTGCATTTCCTCCCTTGGCATAAAGGGTAAGGGTCACCGTGTAGGTATTCGGCAGCGGATAATATCCGGTCACCGAATTGCCATTTCCTTTAGCCCCGTTGCCGAGATCCCAGGTGGCAATTCCAGTGACGGATGACTTATTCTCGATGGTAAAGTGGAACGCATCGGCACCGGGGGTAATAGTGATCTGAAGATCGGCAGCCGTTGGAGCGGGGCCCACATCGGGAGTCGGCAGCAGGGTCGGTTCACAGGAGCCGAGTATCAGTACCGATGAGGCGAAGCACAGGATATATTTTATCTTTTTCATGACTTATTTGTATTTAGGTACATACTGGTTTAACACACCGGCGTTGCAGTTGCGGATTTCGGCACCCGGAATCGGGAACATCCCAAAGGTTTGCGGATCGAATGATCTGCCCTGGAAATCCTGAATATTCGGTACCGTTGAGGGAACATTGAAACTGGCGTCAATCTTTGTTTTTGCGTAATCGAGTCCCATCCTCAGAAGATCCCATTTTCGTGATCCTTCACCGGCAAGTTCCACACGGCGTTCGTGCAGGATATCATCCATGGTAATGGTGTTTTTAGCAGCTGCATTCCCCAGGGCCCTGGTCCTTACAAGGTTGAAATAATCCTTCGTTTTGGCAGGATTGTCGGTTATAAACAATTCAGCAGCCATCAGGTAAACATCAGCAAGCCGGATATCAATGAAGTTGGCTGCATAATTGTGTTCACGCGAACCGGCAGTGGCCTGGAAGGCATTCCGAGGCATCCATTTTTTATTAAAATATCCTGAATTTTCGAAGGCTTTCAGATAGGTGCCCGGCTCCGCATCGGCATTAAAGACGGTGGCATCCTTGCGGGGGTCGCCGGCTTCATATTCATTAACCAATGACCAGGTGATGGTAGCAAAGCTCCATCCGGCATCCCAGAAACCGCCAAACCCGGCAGGGTTGCGCATCCCGTAAAAGATAACCGAGAAATTACCATGAATTCCCCAGCCACCCCAATCGCTTGATTTGGCTTTCTCGGAATACTGCAATTCCAGGATGGCTTCGCTGCTGTTCTGATGGTTCCAGTCGAACAGGTCGGCATAATTAGGCAGCAGTGAATAACCGCCGTTGGTAATGACATCTTCCAGTGCATTCTGAACAAAGGTCTTGTCGATGGTGGTGGTTCCGTCTGTCCAGGATCCGGTGAGGCCCAGTTCAGGAATGGCGGTTTTTATACCGGTATGAAACAGATAGATCCGGGCGATCAGGGCTTCGGCAGCATATTTTGAAATACGGCCCACTTCAGAGGCAGGAATGACGGTCGGCAGGTCCGGAAGTGCGGCCAGCAGATCTTTGGCACACTGGGTATATACCTCTGCCGGGGGACTTTGTGTCGCAGCGCGGTAATCATCGATCGAGGGCAGAACAGAGGTAATGATCGGTACCCAGCCGTAATGACGCGCAAGATCCCAGTAAATGTATCCCCTGATAAACAGGGCTTCGGCCTTAAAACGCTTTTGGTTTTCAGGGTTATCCCAGGTGATACCGCCTTCTTTTTCCAGATAGAGGTTGGCGCGGTAGATGGCCGTATAGCACCGGTTCCATAAATCAGATGCCGAGTTGTTTGCATCAGTCATCTGCGAAAGTTCGATTTCATGCCACTGGCTCATATCCTTGGCATCGGCTCCGCCGGCAAAAGCATCATCCGAGAATATGTCCGACATCAAGGGGATGAATTGCCAGTTCTGAACAGCAAGTGCCTGGTAAACACCAGTCAGCGCCAGAAAGGCATCGCTCTCGGTCTTGTAAAAATTCACTTCCACCAGGCCGGTCTTTGGCTCCAGCTCCAGGAAATTTTTGGTACACGCCTGCATCCCGAAAAGGACCAGGGCTATGTAAGCTATATATCTTATCTTTTTCATTTTAGCTTTATTAATAGTTAGCAATTAGAAGGTAACGTTAATGCCGCCGTAAATCGACCGGGCTTGCGGGTAGATACCATGGTCAACGCCGTAACCGAATACTCCACCCCCGATTTCAGGTTCATAACCATCATACGAGGTGAAGGTCAGAAGGTTTTCACCGGCGAGGTATATCCTCAACTTGCTGATATGGAGCCAGCTGGTTGCTTTCACCGGTATGCTGTAACCGAGGCTGAGGTTACGCAGGCGCAGGTAATCGGCATTTTTTACCCAGAAATCACTTGGAGTTTTAAAGTTCCCGTTCAAATCGGAATAGGTCAGGCGCGGGTAAGTATTGCTGGTGCCTTCGCCAGTCCAGCGCTCGAGGGCTGAACCCCGGTAATTGGTGAAGTTCATGTCATATCTGCGGGTGGCATCCCAAACCTGGGCTCCAAGGGCAGTGTACCAGAACATGTTAACATCGAAACCTTTAAACTCGAGGGTCAGGTTGAAACCGCCGGTAAAGGCCGGATAAGGATTTCCGATCTGAACCCAGTCTTTACTGTCGATCGTTCCGTCATCGTTCTGATCAACAAACCTGAAATCACCCGGTTGGGCATTGGGCTGGATTAATTTTCCATCTGTCGTGACATGTGCAGCAACATCAGCGGGATTCTGGAAAATCCCATCGGTTTTAACTCCGTAGAAGACACCAAGCGGTGATCCTATCTCGGCTCTTACGATACCAGCCTGGCCAAACCCTCCATTACCGCCTGTCAATCGTTTTTCAGCATTCTGGATATCCAGGACGGTATTTTTATTGGTATTAGCAATCAGTTTTGCATCGAGATAGAGTTCGCCGATATGCTGGCGATAGCCCAATTCAAAATCAAATCCAAGGTTCCTGACGCTTCCGCCGTTGATCACCGGAGGCACGTTGCCAACCAGCAGAGGTGCCGGCGCTTCGATCAGCCAGTCTTTGGTTGTTTTGTTATAGAAGTCGACCGTAAAGGTCATTTTATTATTCAGGAATCCCAGGTCAAGGCCGATGTCGGTTTGCTCCGATGTTTCCCATCTCAGGCTGGGGTTGGCAATCCGGGTGGGGATCATCCCATTGTACTGGTTCTTGCCCATGCCGAAATAGTAAATCGAGCCGGTTCCCATGATGGAGGTATAACGGAAGTCCCCGATGGACTCATTACCGTTCTGGCCCCAGCTGGCACGGATTTTTCCAAAGCTCAGCCATGATTTGGAATTGCTCATAAAGGATTCTTCCCCAAAGTTCCATCCTGCCGAAATTGATGGGAAAGTACCGAACTTATTGGCTGAACCGAACCTTGAAGAACCGTCGGTACGAAGGATTGCGGTCACCATGTACCGTCCCATGTAATCGTAATTGATCCTTCCAAAGTATGAAAGCATGGTGTGGTCGCCATAACCGCCGTAAACGGAAGCCGAAAGCGGATCCACTGCATTATCAATATAGGCGTGTTCGAAATCATTGAAGATGACATCGTTTTTCGAACCTCCGATATTGCTGTAATTATTACGCAGGGCAGCATGCCCGAGCAAAGCCGTAAAGTGGCTGGCTCCTAAAGTTTTATCATAGGTCAGTACATTCTCAACGTTCCAGTTGATATAGTTGTCTTCGCTTCTTGATACCCCGTTGATCAATGTTTTGTGGGTGGCATCAAGATCATATTTTGGTGTATAACCGCGGTTGATCACCAATGCATATTCTCCGCCGAATGAGGTGCGGAAGGTTAATCCCTGCAATGCATCGGTAAGTTTTCCGAAATCAAAGGAAGCGAACGCATTTCCAACGGCTTTGTAAGTGTTGGTTGCGCTATTGGTATAGGACAGCATGGCGATCGGATTGGTGATCTCCTGCATGCCGATCCCGAAATCTTCAGGAGTGGCCCAGGTGCCGTCGGCGAAAGTTACCGGCACGATCGGCGGAGTATTGAGAGCCTGGATCAGACTGGTGGCGGCAAAATGGTCGTTGGCTCCGATTCCTTTGCTGTTCAGGTTGGCCAGGGTGATATTGGATCCGACTTTGACAAAATTCATATCCCAGTCGGTACTCAGCTTATAGGTAAAACGTTCGAACTGTGATTTGCCTTTGGCGATGATTCCATCCTGCTTGTAATAGTTGATGGAGCTCAAGAAGCTGGCTTTGTTGTTCCCCCCTGAGAAGGTGA
>Ga0172379_10009065_pt1 | contig 12347 bp, 9 predicted proteins | sample GrowelOW334metaG_FD_119756 | JGI IMG/M metagenome (GOLD analysis project Ga0172379, IMG submission 119756) | Groundwater microbial communities from an aquifer near a municipal landfill in Southern Ontario, Canada - Groundwater well OW334 metaG | ecosystem: Environmental > Aquatic > Deep... | reverse complement strand
ATTTGTGTTTTTTTCTCAGCAAACTTACTCACAGACTTCTTCAATTAATTCAGACGTTCTGAGATTCAGAGCCGGAGTATTTGCTGATTTCGGATTGAATCAATACTCTACAAATTTCAGAAAACTACCCGGAATTCCAAATTGTTGTCTGAATTTCAGGGGTGGCTTTGGAACAGGTTTTTCAACAGGCTTGTTAGCTGAAGTCCCTTTTTCCGAAAAGTTTCTATTCACTGTTCGCGGCGGATACTCATCTCTCAACGGTCTACTTAAAGAGCATGATTATACAAAAGTTTTAGTAAATGATATACTGAGAGACGGTGAGTTTGAGCATACTATTGATGCAAAAATTTCTGAAATAAATTTAGACCTGCTTATCGGCTCACGAATCTGGAATAATTTGTTTCTGTATGCAGGTTATCATACAGGTTTGTTGATGCAGAAAGAATTCGAGCAGAAAGAAACAATCACTAAACCCACAGATGCCGGCGTTTTCGACGATACACATACACGTACACGAAACGACACAAGCGGTACAATTCCCGATTATAACCCACTTAATCATTATCTCAAAATCGGATTGAGTTACGAGTTGCCGATGAATCAGGATAAAACCCTTATAGCCGCTCTAGAATCATTTTATACTTACGGTTTAACTGATGTAGTGAAAGGTTTGTTCTGGAGAATCAATGTTTTCAATATAGGAATTGCACTTAAATATACTTTTGCCCCAAAAGAAAAAGTATATGAAGATCGCAAAGAGAAATTGATTATTGATACTTTGAAAATTTTCTCTGAAACCGAGTCGAAACAAAAACCGGCTTCCGGCATTCCCGCTTTTGTCGAAAGAAAAGAGAATCTGCAGAATGATACTAATTTTGTCAGCGAAATATACAAACGTACTGATACTCTTTTCATCTATGAAAAACCAACACTCAGCGCAAAACTGAAAACAGAAGCACTATACAAGAACGGTGAGCGCAAAGAAGTAATGGATATTAGGATTCAGCAACAATTTGTTACTCAGGCTTTTACTGTTCTGCCGATTGTATTTTTCGATAAAGGTGAAAGCGATTTGCCCGACAGATACAAGCGTTTGAGCGATACAACGAATTTTAATATTATGAAATTGGAAGCAAATCCTCTTGTTTACAATCAGACTAATCTTAATATAATAGGAAAACGGCTTGTTGAAAACCCTGATGCGGTTATTACAATTCAGGGATTTGCAGACCCTGTTACAGAAGAAGGGAACTGCGAACTCGCAGATTCAAGGGCAAATGCGGTTCAGAAGTATCTTTCGGAAGCATGGTTTATTCCTGCTGACAGACTAAAAATAATTAAATCATTAAAAAACTGCATACCTGAAATAATTACTCAGACACAAAATGAATACGGTTTTGCGGACAACAGACATGTTTTTATCTCTGCAGATAATCCAAACATTTTAGCTCCGATAATTAAAACACGATTTCTTGAAACAATTGATTTGCCCGTGCAGTCTTTCCTGCATCATGTAGAAGCAAAGCCCAAGAAGTTGGTTAGTACCTGGAACCTGATTGAAATTCAGAACGGAGAGACTTTGTATTCTGAATCGGGTAAAGAAATTCCTGATATAATAAAACAAAATATAAATGAAAGATTTGCTAACAGTATTGACCCGGCAACTCCTGTTAATACGGTGTTCAGCGTCAAAAGCCCGAGCGGCGAAACCGCACAGGCAAATTATAAAATCACAGTTCAAAAGGACACTTCAGAATTTGAAATACAGAGGCTATCACTTGCAATATTCAAGGTCGCAAGATTTGCACTCCGCGATATTGATAAAAAAGCGATACAGAATTTTATAAAAGATTTGAGACCGGGAGATACAATCAGTGTTGTAGGATATACGGATTTGCTGGGTAATCAGGACGAGAACATCAGTCTTTCGGAAAGCAGGGCTAAAACAGTGTGCGAGTACATCAGGCAACTGCCGGAGTACTTAAACCATAAAGCTATAATCATACCCTGCGAAGGAGTCTGGTTCACTAAGAAGCCACCGCAAATTGAATCCTACGAACTACCCGAAGAGCGTTTTCTTAGCAGAATCGTTCAGATTGAAATCCGCCGCAGATGGCGATAATGTTTCAATGAAGAATTAATAATGAAGAATTAAGAATTTTTTGTATTAATAACAATAAGATTGTTAATAATGAAATAATTTTAAATAAAATTAACATGAAAAACTGTAAAACGATTCTAATCTGCTTTTTTAATATGCTCATGTTGTGTATTGTTGCTGTTCCGGCACAAGCAGAAATGCCCAATTCTGTTTTAGATAGTTCAAAAGTAAGTACCAAAATAGACGCTACAGAAGGAAAGGAGCCACTAACACATATTGAATTTGTTGTGGGTGCAGGTACAGGTTGGGCTGATAATAGAGGGAGACTAAGTCAAAAATACCAAATTCATTCCGGACCTCTGTTAAATGTTTTTTTGGAAATACCTCTTGATAGAGATCATATATACAATCTTGAGTTACACTATACATCTTATTATCTTGATTACAATCAGCCCAACTTAGACGATTATTTTATATCTTTTAAAGTTTTCCTTTTTAAAATAAATACAAATTTCCGTCCATTTGCAGTTGTAGCTCCATTTATTCCATTTCTTACTTTACATTGCGGAGTAGGTGTAGATTATCATATTTATAATAATTTCTATCTTGAGCCATCTTTTCGTTATTCATTTGGTTGGGGTCCTGACCACACGCATGAGCCAATACAATATAAAATTGACTTAAAATATAATATTATAATAAATTGAAAATAAACTTGTAAATTTAATTTTTGCTATGATTTGAATAAATTTTTCTGAAACAGTTCGGTTAATAAGGAATTATAACAAATGGATTCCCATTCAAGTTGGGAATGACAACATAACTATTCACTTTACAAACTTTCTACTTTATAAACTTTATAAACTGATTATAAAGCTCTGTGGGCGATGTCTTTTCTATAATATTTATTTTGAAAATGAATTTTAGAGACAGCCTGATAAGCGTTTGCAGTTGCTGATTTCAGGTCAGAGCCGAGACCGGTTATTCCGAGAACTCTTCCGCCGTTAGTAAGAATTTTTCCTTCGGATTCTTTAGTTCCTGCTTGAAAGCATAATACATTTTCTGATGTAATTTGATTCAATCCGGTGATTTCAAAACCTTTCTCAAATGAATCGGGATAGCCCTGAGAAGCCAGAATCACACAGCATGCAAATCTTGCATTGACAGATTTAATGAAGGATTTATCAAGATGTCCTTTTGCGGCAGAATAGACTAATCCCGCAAAATCTCCTTCAAAAACAGGAAGAACAACCTGCGTTTCAGGGTCGCCGAATCTAACGTTAAACTCTACGACAAAAGGCTCACCCTTGCAAATCATAATACCCGCATATAGACAACCGATAAAGGGATGCCCTTCATCAACCATGCCTTCTATTACAGGTTTAATTATTTGTTCGGTTACTTTTTGAATGATTTCATCTGTTACAACTTTTGCGGGAGCATAAGCACCCATACCTCCGGTATTTTTTCCGGTATCACCTTCGCCGATTTTCTTGTGGTCCTGCGAGGGTGCCAGCAGAACAAAATCTTTACCGTCGCATACTGCCATAATAGAAGCCTCTTCCCCTTCGAGGAAATCTTCAATAACTACGGAATTGCCTGCATCTTTAAAGACACCGCCGAACATTTGTTCCAAAGCCTGAACAGCATCATTATGATTTTCTGCTATGATAACACCCTTTCCTGCGGCGAGTCCGTCAGCCTTGATTACAACAGGATAGTTGCATTTATTAAGATAATCTAAGGCTGATTGTTTTTCTGATTTATCAAAACATTTGAAAGAAGCAGTCGGGATGTTATATTTTTTCATAAATTCTTTTGCCCAACCCTTGGATGCTTCAAGCTGAGACGCATACTTCGAAGGACCGAACACATTAATTCCGTTCTGAGTTAATAAATCTGTAAGACCTTCTGCAAGGGGTTGCTCCGGTCCGATGAAAACTAAGTCAATATTATGAGACTTGCAGAAATTAACAATTGAAGAATAATCATTCGGATTTACATCCGCTTTTTCGGCACAAGTAAAAATACCCGGGTTACCGGGAGTTGCGTAAAATTTATCACAAGAAGGTGATTGAGAAAGAGCCAGAGCGAGTGCATGTTCTCTTCCGCCGCTTCCGTATAATAGTATTTTCATAGGTGTTTATCGAAAAAATGAGAAAAAAAAGGGCGTCTTAAAACGCCCTTATTCTGAAAATCTAAGTTTAGAAATCAACGACTACTATATATGTCGGACCTATATATCTTTTTCCTTTTGCCGCTTTCTGAGTAGGCGGAGGATTCTTCGGATCAGTAGTGGAAGAGCCTTTCAGAGAAATTCTGGATGCATCAATACCTGATGAAACGAAATAATCCATAATTGCTTTACAACGCTCATCCGTAATAGTTTGGTTTTTATTTTTATCTAAAGTATTGTCGGGATAGCACTGAATCTGAAATTTAACATCAGGATTGCTTTTCAGGGTGTTTGTAAAACTTTCGAGAAGTTCGGCGGCACCATAGCGGAGTTTAGAGCGATTTGCTTCAAACGGCGGAACAGGTACCGGAATTTTCACTCCCTTATCTTTTGGTTTAATCAAAAAATCTCTTGAGATTTCATTGTATTTATCGCTGTTTGCAAGCTGAATTTCGAATTTATCGGTAAAGTAATTCGGTTTATTCACAGTAATAAAATACTTTTTACCAGGAGAGAGACTGGGGATATAATACAAGCCGTTTTCGGCACTGTTACTACGGGTTTGATTCACTTTCTTTCCGTTTTCATCCTGAATAATAAGCAAGGCGGTAACCGGTTCTTTTGTAACTGCATCGAATATATTTCCGGTAACAGCAATAACCGCTTTTACCAATTGTGCTGATGAAACCTGCGTTCCAAATGTATAGCTTACAATCAAAATTAATATAAAGATTAACTTTTTCATGCTCTTCATTTTTTTCTCCTTTAATTATTTCTGCTTTATTAAAAATCTAACTGTACCGTCTGCACAACCAAGAATGATAGTGCTCTTATCACTTACCAAATCAACAGACCAAATCTCGACTCCCGTATCGAAGGTCATAAGATTATCACCTGTTTTGGAATCCCAAATTTTTACGGTTTTATCTAAGCTTGCGCTGACAATATTATTATCTTCGGAAAAGGAAACATCCTGAATAAGTTCTTTGTGTGCCTTAATTGTTCTCAAAAGTTTCCCTGAGGGCATTTCCCAGATTTTAATTACACCTTCCATATCGGAAGAAGCAAGTAACTTGCTTTCGAAATTGAAAAGGCATGTCAAAACCGGAGCGTTGTGACCGAGCAAAGTCATAATCGGTTCTTTAGTATGAATGTCGGTTGACCAGATTTTGATTGTTTTATCGTCACTGCAGGAAGCAATATATTTACCGTCGTAACTGTAGGCAACATTATTAGTAGGCTCGGTATGACCTCTTAGAGTTTTTACTTCGCTACCAAGTCTGATATCCCACAATTTAACTGTTTTGTCAAAACTGGTGCTGGCGACGAAAGTACAACTATCGTCCTGACTGAAATAAACACCTATAACAGGGGCAGTATGACCTTTTAGAACAGATAACTGCTGACCGGTATTTACATCCCAAATTCTGACACTCATATCGTTGGAACCGCTCGCGAGCCATTTATCGTTACCTGAAAAAGAAATACTGTTAACAGGACCGAGATGTCCTTTAAGTGTTCGTAATTCTTTTTTCTCAGGAATGCTCCAGATTTTAATTGTTTCGTCCAGACTGCAAGAAGCTACTTTTGTATTGTCTTCATTAACAAAGACTGCGAGAACCTCATCGTCATGCTTGCCGACTGTAATCATTTTGTAATTTAGCTTCTTCGATTCCTTCTTTGCCTGCAGAGGTGCAAATAATACAAGAAATGCAAGAAATGCAGAAAATAGCCAAAGTGTTCGTCTCATATTTATCAACCTCAGTTTTGGTTTATTAAAAACTTATTATTATCATATTTTTAGAAATTATATTATTCCTTTAGATTCGGAAAAATATAAAAAATCAAATTAAGAAAATATTCTAAATTATAAAAATTGTAAAATTTATGGTTATTGACGTAAGAAAGCGTCAATATCTTTTAGAAGCGAATAAATATTTCCTATATCCCGCTTGTCAACAAGGACTTGTTCGTTGTTTGGAGAGGTAAACAAATCTTCATCTTTAACAGATATTTGTTTTAAAGAAAAATTTTCAATTAGTTGTTTATAGTTTTCGCTCTGCATAGTATTCATTATTTTAGTCAATTGCTCCTGCGAACCTTTGAGAGAAAGTTTATCTTCCCGCATGAACTTTTTAATCATCATAATAACAAATAAATCTTTATCCGAATAAATCCTATTGCCTGCACGGTTTTTCTTAGGATTTAATTCCAGAAATTCTTTTTCCCAATACCTGAGAGTATGTTGTTCCTCTCCCAGCAGTTCACTGATTTCGGAAATGGAGTGATAGAGTTTTTGCATAATCAGAATTATTTATGTTTACGATAATGTAATTTACGACAAAAACAATAATTACAAATTAATAAAAAAAGTAAACTTACTTTAAAATTATTTTGACATTTAATTCTATTATTTAACATTCAACTAAAACAGTTCGGCAACTATTTCGTCGTCAGATTTGCAAGAATAAAAAAAACTTGTTAATTTTGAAACTTATCTTTATACAAAACTATAAATTACAGGAGTATTTATTTTGGATAATTATGTTGTCAATCCGGTTGTGGTGCGAATGAAGGAATCCGAAAAAGGCGTTATTTATCGCTCAATAGTCGCTATGGGATTCCGTGCAAGACAAATCAACGACCAAATTAAAAGCGAAATTGCACGAAGAATGGTTGATGTAATTGACGACAGCGATACCGAAGGTACAAACTTCGACCAGATTGCAATCAGCCGTGATTTCGATAAAATTCCCAAACCTACATTTCTTGCCATGAAAGAAATGAATCATGATAAAATTACTTACTATATACCTGAACCGGTCAAACCGACAGAAGAATTATAGTAGGAAAATGAAATATATAAAAGAATCCCGCTAAAAGGCGGGATTTTTTTTGGGATTTACCAAAAAGATGGATTCCCGCATGCGCGGGAATGACGTCAAATTAAACTATTTCCAGAGAGAGCCGAATAGATCATATTCTTCGGCTTCGCTGATTTTTACTTCTACGAAATCACCGGGTTTTAATTCCTGTTGGCTTTTAATATGCACTGAATTATCAACTTCAGGTGCATCATGTTCGGTTCTGCCAAGATAAGTATCAGAGCTTACTTTTTCATCAATTAATACTTTTAATATTTTTCCTACTTTATTTTTATTTTTTTGCAAGGATATTTGACTTTGCAACTTCATCAAAGTATCCTTACGTTCCTCTTTGATCTTTGGCGAAATCGAATCCTTAAGTTCATAAGCGGGAGTATCATCTTCGTGAGAATATGTAAAAATGCCTACTCTGTCTAATTTTGCAGTATTCAGAAAATCATAAAGTTCTGAAAAATCCTTTTCGGTTTCGTTCGGATAACCGACAATAAAAGTACTGCGAATTGAAACATTCGGCACAATATCTCTTATTTGAGCGAGCAACTCAATTATTTTATTTTTATCCATACCGCGTTTCATTGAACTGAGAACATTGTCTGATATGTGCTGAAGCGGAATGTCAATATATTTACAGATATTATCTCTTTCTGCCATTACTTTTAAAACTTCAGTTCGAAACGAAGTCGGATATGTGTACATCAGTCTCAGCCATTTCAGATTATTAACATCACTTAGCTTTTCAAGCAATTCTTCCAGGCAACGTCTGCCGTACAAATCCTGTCCGTAATAGGTAGTGTCCTGAGCTATAAGATTTATTTCTTTTACACCCAGAGCAACGAGATTTTCCGCTTCGGCAACAAGTTCTTCCATAGGACGGGATATATGTTTTCCTCTTATAAACGGAATAGCACAAAAAGAACAGCTATGACTGCATCCTTCGGAAATTTTTAAATAAGCGTAATGTGAGGGTGTGAGAAGTTCACGTTTGTAATAAGATAGGAAATCATCTTTTCCGGATAAATCACGGATTATTTCTTCATTGGCTGTTACTCCGAAAAATCCGTCAACCAATCTCATCTGTCCTTTTAATTCACTTTTGTATCTTTGTGCCAGACATCCAACGACATAGACTTTTCTGATTTTTTTTGTTTTTTTCAGGTGGCACATATCGGTAATTACCTGAACACTTTCCTGTTTTGCTTTATCTATAAAACCGCAGGTATTGATAATTACAATATCAGTTTTTTTCAAATCATAAGATATTTCATATCCGTTAGCTTTTAAATCGCCGAGCAAAAACTCGGAATCCACAACATTTTTACTGCACCCGAGAGTTAAAATAAGAACTCTTTTTTCACCGCTAATTTTATTATTCATTAAGGTTTTCTTTCGTTATATAATTTTCCTGAAAAAACAACGTCATTCATTTGTAACAAAAATATTAAGAAAAATGATAATTAATGATTATTTTTGAAATCTATTTATAAGTTTGAGGTAAATAAACATGACAAAACAAGACGTAAAACAAATCCGAACAAATCCGAAAACAGTTCAAACCCGTAGCGGTTCAGGCAAACAGATTGCAAAGAAAACCCCTAAGGTTCAGTGGAATTTTCCCTTAACGAGAAGTAACCTGATAATCGGAGCAATCGGATTGGGAGTAATTTTATTAGGTTTTATTCTTATGGCTACCGGTATCTCGGACCAGCCCGCTTTAGCAGACGGCAAATGGAATAATCCTCTGGCTGTCTCAGTAGCGCCGGTTCTTTTGGTACTCGGTTATTGCGTTATTATTCCTTACGCTTTGCTGAAATTCTTCGGCAAAAAGAAAGAAATTGATGACAATCCGGTTCAGCAGTAAATAAATTTTTACATGCAAAACGAAAATACAAAAGCCGGAGTGGCAGTTATTGTCGGTTTACCTAATGTCGGTAAATCCACTTTATTAAATTCAATAATCGGCGAGAAACTTTCGATTGTTACGCCAAAGCCTCAAACAACAAGGAAAAAAGTTCTCGGCATTTATTCAACAGAAGAAGAGCAAATTGTTTTTATTGATACTCCCGGTCACATCAAACCGAGGTATGAACTCCACCGCTCTATGGTTCAGTCAATCGAAGACTCCCTTCAGGAAACAGATGTTGTATTAGTTCTTACTGATGTGAATGAATACGACAAGCACGAACAGGTTTTCTCAGATACTTTTATGTCTTTATTGAAGCATTGCGGAAAACCGCTGATACTTGCAATTAATAAAATAGATTTGGTGCGTGATAAAAAAACACTTCTTCCGATAATTTTAGAAATAAGTAAACTTGAACTATTTGATGAAATAATTCCGATTTCAGCAATCAAGAAAATATCATTAGACGAACTTCTGAAAGTAATAACAAAGTATTTGCCTGATTCTCCGTTTCTTTATGACCCTGAATACCTCAGTATTCAAAATGAACGTTTTTTCGTTTCCGAAATTATCAGAGAAAATATCTTCAAACTTTTCGGTGAAGAAATTCCTTTTTCAACTGAAGTAGCAATTGCCGAATTTAAGGAGAGAGAGAACGGAAAATGGCATATTGCCGCAGATATTATAATAGAAAGAGATTCGCAGAAAAAAATAATTATCGGCGAGAAGGGTATAAAAATTAAAACTTTGGGCGAGCAGTCCCGCATTGCAATTGAGCAGCATCTCAATCTGCCTGTTTTTCTGACACTGTTTGTAAAAGTAAGACAGAAATGGCGTAACAATAAAAATATGCTAAAGTCCTTCGGCTATTAATTCAAATAGCCTAATTCAAATTTAAAATCACATAATTTATTTTGTTCTGACAGGTAACGAGCAACATATACATACCTGCCGGAAGTCTTACTCCGTCTGCCGTTTCGCCCTGCCATAAGAATGTGTTTGTTCCGGGTTGAAGTTCGTCGTTATAGAGATTTCGTATTAACCTGCCTTCAATATCATAAATTTTTAATGATACATCTTCCCTATTTTCAGATTGAATTTCAATCTTTGTGCTTTGAGAAAAGGGATTCGGATAAGCTGAAATATTGATTTGAGTATTCTTTGTTACTTTAGTTTCTTTTACATCAGACGGGATTTCTTCTCCGATTTTGAAGTCCCATACACCTCTACCGTAAGTACAGAATCGTGCTGTTTTAGTTGATTCGAGATATTCAACAGACCAGTAGGTCTGGTCGGGAGCGCCAAGCGATGCAAGATCGTACCATCTCTTATCTTTTGTAACATATACATAGGGACCTGCATCCGTAGCGGCAAATAAAAATTCGTCATCTGCGGAAACAGCTAATCTGTAAACGAGACATTTAGGAAGGTTGCTGTCCAAAGCTAAAAAAGTTTTTCCGTGGTCGGGTGTCATATAAACTGCGGAGTTTGAGTACCCGCTACCACCGATATATACTTTCCCGAATTCTTTTTGAGACGGAACAATATGATTGCCGTAAAAATAATGTGCATCGGGACCGTTGAATCCTTTGGATTCAATCCATGAACTTCCACCGTCTGTTGACATAAAGAAAGTGCCGGATGTTGTTGTTGCATAAGCTATATCCGGTGTTACAGGAGAAAATGCAAAAGAAGAAACATTTGTATTTGAATCTTTTTGTGCAAAATTATAAGGTAAAGGAGTTTTCTTTATTTTTCCGCTTTGATATTGGACATTCCAGATATGAGATGATTTTTTTGCATCGGCTTTTAGGCAACCGCTCACCAGATATACTGATTTCGGGTCAAGTGGATTTGGTGTCAGAGGCGGCATCCAGAGCCAGTTTTTCATGTCGTCGAAATTCAGAGAATAATCCTGAAAACTTATTTTATCCGCTCCGACATAAAGCATAATAAATCCCGGATAAACAGACCACAGATAATTGCCGGAATCACTGGAGCAAAGTTGTCCGTAATCGCCGCTGATTGTCTGCTCAAGATTCAATGCTTCACCGTCGTCGGACAGAGAACGCTGAAAACCCTGATCCTGACTGCCGACAAATAGGATACCCGGTTTGTTTTTGAAAGTATATGTGCCGTAATATTGAGAAACATTCAGCCCGTACAGAGAAAGATTTTCTACTTTTTGAATGTTGTCTTTTGAGATATACAAGCCTCCGTCAGTACCAATTAAATAAATTTCTTTACCTGTTTTATCGCGGAATCCCATAATACCCGGTATGTCTGCGTGAAGCAGATTTACCGGATCTCCGTAATATGCTGCCCAGTTATTAACTTTTGTCCAATTTTGTCCGCCATCGAAGCTTCTGTAAAGCTCTGTGTTTCCTGTGAACATTATCTTCGGGTCTAAAGTTGAAACAAAGAATGAGTTTTGTTCGAAGGTCCTTGTCGGCGGATAGCCGCCGTAAATCCAGTCTTTGCCTTCATTGACAGAACTGTAAACAAAAGCACCTGTACCGCTGTTATCGCGGAAAAGAGCGACAAGTGTAGTGGTGTTATTTACTACAGAACCTTGAAGTAAAATCTGACCTATTTGATTTAAATTCTGTGTAATCTTATACGTGCTTATCTGCTGGAATATGCCTTCAATATTTGTTTTGGATACTGTGTCGCGATGGATTAAATATACATCATCTTTATCGTATTTAGGAGCCCAGATATCGCAGTAGGACAAGGACAGTTCGAGCTTCTTCACAAACTCGAAATTCTCGCCGAAATCAGCGGATTTATAAATGGTAGAAACTGATTTATTTTTTTTATAATCCCATTCACTGCAAAGTACATAAATTGTATTGTTTCTGGCTGTTACTACACCGCGATAAATACTCCCCCATCCTGCAGGTTTTTCGAGACCTTTGGCTTTTGTCCAGGTTGCCCCTTCATTATCCGAAAAATAAACAGCGGCAGAACCGTTCCCAAAAACAATGATTCGCTTTATACCCATTATATTGAGCACACGTACACCGCGAATATTGGAGATTTGCATTGTATTATTAAGGCAGGTCCAATCGGTACCGTTAATAGTTCCGCGCCAGATGTTTCCACCGGAGGAAGCGGCATAAATAAGATTATTAGTCCAATCAATATCAGCTGTATGGATACGTCCCGCCAGATTATTACTACCTTTTTCGTACCATTTGCCCGTAAAGCCGGAATCACCGAATTTCACAGTCTGCAGAATATCGTGAGAATATTTTCCGCTCTGCAAAAGTTTTTCAATTTCTT
>Ga0172379_10009064_pt1 | contig 12349 bp, 7 predicted proteins | sample GrowelOW334metaG_FD_119756 | JGI IMG/M metagenome (GOLD analysis project Ga0172379, IMG submission 119756) | Groundwater microbial communities from an aquifer near a municipal landfill in Southern Ontario, Canada - Groundwater well OW334 metaG | ecosystem: Environmental > Aquatic > Deep... | reverse complement strand
TTACACGCAAATCATTGTGACGGACACTCTGGGAAATGCCTCAACGCTCATCCCATCGAAATTTACGGTGACCGCCGGCGACTACACAGTCATCATCGGAAACGAGCGAGCAATGTTCTCCGTGCTGCCGGATCGCGCGGATGACAGTCATTCGAGCCTCATCGCTTCGTCAAACATGATCCGTGGAGACGGCCAGGACACACTCACGGTGACGGCTCTCATCCGGGATCGTTATGACAATCCCGTCTCCGGCCGACCGCTTGCGCTCATTGCAAGCCGCCTCGGCGACGATGTGACGGCTCAGTCGAAACAAACGGATGAAGAAGGTCGTTTCCTCTGGACCGTCCGCTCCACACAGGAAGGCACCATGACGCTCATTCCCTACGACATTCTGAGCGCACGACAAATGAAACTCCGAGCGGATATCACTGTCGGTCTGGGCAGAGGAAGTAACACATGGCTCCAGGGATCCGTCACGGGCTTGGGGCAAGGCGGAACCATTCAAGCCGATTTGACCTCCAGTGCACTGGTAGATCACTTCGAATTGGAACTGCCACAAGGTGCGACGAAGGTAAAAGCCAATGACTTGTTCACCCTGACCATCCGAGCCTTGCGGGGTACGGATCTCGTACGTGGCTATCTCGGAACACTCATCGTACAGAGCAGTGATCCGGACGCCGATCTTCCGAAGAAGGGTAACGATCCGAAATCTCCTTCGACAGGCAGCCTCGAAATGCGCGACGTGGATCAGGGGGAACGCAAGGTGCCTTTGGCTTTCGTCCTCCGACACGCGGGACAACAGACCATCGAAGTTCACGACAAAGACGATCCGACCATCACGGGCGAGATCACCATCACTGTCGAGCAAGAAACGAGCAGCACCACTGAAACGATCGTCATTCTGGATCCGAAAGATCGCTCTCGAATTCAGAGCGGCCCCATCCTGCTCCAAGGCAAAGCTCCGAGTCTTGTGAACTTGAAAGTGAAGGGAGGAAAAGAAGTCGTCAGTGGTGAGACCGACGAGGAAGGCGTCTTTCGCATTTCCGTTCCCATCAACGCTGAAGACAAAGAAGTGACACTCTTCGTGACGAGTGAGAACGGCACGTATGAATCGGAACCCGTCCATGTGATTATCGATAACGAACCTCCGAAGATCACTTCCGTCAACTTCGATCCGGCAGAGGGAAAAACGGGTGATCCCGCCACCATTACCGTGGTAGCAGAAGAGCATCTGGGCTCCATTACTGCGACCTTCGAGGGAAAAGAAATTCCCTGCTCCGGAAGCGGAACGACGTACACGGGAACCATCACCGCACCGACGGAACCGGGAACGTTCGACCTCACCGTGACGGCAACCGACGAGGTCGGCAATCCAGCGACAATGTTCGCGAAGTGGACGGTGAAATCGAAAACTCTCCCCATCGTGGAAGGCGTTTCCGCAGAAAGTTTGCCGGCGCAAGTGTCGCTGAAATGGCAGGCGATCACCTCCGTTCCCATCTCCGAGTACAAGATTTACATTGCCAAAGACTCGGATCCTTTCAACTATCTCTACAGTGTCTCGACGAAGAAGCCGGTGTCCTCCGCGACCATCAAGGATCTTCCCTTCGGCCAAACCTACCTCTTCTCCATCACCGCACTCAACGCGGAAGGATTGGAGAGTCCGGAGAAGAGCACCGCGGTCTCAGCCTCCCCTCTCGGGATGCTACTTACTGCGAAACCGGGAAAAGACAGCGTCCTCCTCGAGTGGACGAAAATTTCGAATCTTCCGTTGGATCATTATGTGCTCCAATACGGCACCGAACCGGATGCCTACACCGAGACAAGGACAATCGACGGTGAAGCGGAGTCAACGATCATCCACGATCTTCTTGGAAACGTTACCTACGAGTTCAAGCTCACGCCCGTCACTGTGACGGGGAAAACCATGAATGATCTTTCCGCCAAAGTTCTGTCGACTGTCGGCGGCGGCAGCTTCACCCCGGGTCCCACGGATCCCGTTCCTCCGGATATGATCGGTCATCCGGGTGCTACCATCGAACCTCCGATTACCACTCCTCCCGAGAACACGGGAAGCGGCCTCTCTTCGACTGTGCTGTGGGCCTCACTCATCCTCGCTGGATTAGGAGTTCTTCAGTGGCGCCATCTCCGTCTCGAACGTGAGCGCACCAGGAACTTTCTGCAAATGATGAGTGAGCGTTACCACGCATAAGCCATGGGTCGAAAATTCACCCCCTTGAAGCGACCCAAGACCCTCTCCATCGGAGGAGCGACCTTTGATCTCTTCCTCATTGCGGGGAAGAACATTCCCGAACAGGAAGGAACCATCACGCTGAAAATCGGAGGCAAAATCCCTGTCGAGCGCGTCGTGGAAAGTGCCGGTGGCGGCGCATGCAATACTTCCGTCGGCCTCAGTCGCCTCAATCTCCGCGCTTCTTTTTGCGGCATCATGGGATCGGACCAATGGGGGGAAAAATTGAAACAAACACTGATTGCCGAGGGCGTGAACATTGATCCTGCGACCATCGTGGAGAATGAAACCAGCAGCTTCTCTATCATTCTGACGCTCCAAAGCGGCGATCGCACGATTTTCTATTCTCCCGGTGTCAACGAACATCTCCAGGATACGACGTTCGACGTGGAAGCAGTCGCTCACGCGGACGCGGTTTACCTCAATCACCTTTCCGATACCGCATGCATGATCGAAGACGACATCATCCGAACGCTCTTGAAGAAACCGGAGCGTTGGTTGTCATGGAATCCCGGCGGTCCGCAACTGGAAGCGGGTCACACCGCACCCGATACGGCCTCGCTTCTCCGGATGACGAACCTCCTTCTCCTCAATAAGGAAGAAGCACTCGCCTTCACACGGACAAAAACTGTCGAAGCTGCGTTCCGCACTCTCGTGAAATCCGGCGTGGAGAAGATATGCATCACTGACGGAAAAAACGGCTCACTCGCAACTGACGGAAAACATCGCTATCGCTGCCCCTGTCTTCCGGTTCCCGTCGTGGATAGTACGGGTGCGGGAGATGCGTTCGGAACGGCTGCAACATGGGCACTTCTGACCGGCAACTCGTTGCAAACCGCACTCATTGCTGGTACACTAAATGCCGCAAGCGTCGTTGGCACCATCGGTGCTCAGGAAGGGCTGCTCACAGAAACTCAGATGCGGAAAAAATTGAGCCAGCGCCTCCTCACGGTTGAGACAACTTCCTTGTAATTCACACACTCCCCTCTCACGTATGTCCGGCGACAACCTGCTTCAGATCCAGGAACTCATCGAATCGGCAATGTCCTCGCTCAAGACAGCAAGCTCTCTCCTCCGGGAAGTGACCGGTGTCGCAGACTCTTCGCGAGAGCGTTTTAGCGCGAAAGCCGGTTCCATGGGTATGGGTGCGTACGCTTCCAGCACGGCGAAAGTCGTGGAGGGCGTCTTCGACGGACAGAACATGGTGGATTCTCTCGGACAGACGTACCCGATCCCCGCCAACTACGCGAGCAAGAGCAAACTCGTCGAAGGAGACGGTATGAAACTGACAATTACCGACGAAGGAAAATTTATCTACAAGCAAATTGCTCCGATCGAGCGCCGCACCATCGTCGGAGTACTGATCCAAGAAGACGGTCAATATAAGGTGTTGGCCGATGGAAAGGCCTACCGCATCCTGCTTGCCTCCATCACATTCTACCGCGCAGAAGTCGGCGACCAAGTGACGATTTTGATTCCGAAAAGTGGAGCAGCGAATTGGGGCGGTGTAGAAGCTGTTATTCCGAAACACCTCGTCGAAGCGGCAGCGAAAGCCTCTATGACGCAGGAAATTGTCGACGCGAAAGGCGGAGGCACTCTCAGGAGAAAGCGCGACGAAGACGGAGAAATGAGCCCGAAAATCGACTGAGGAGTCCGAGGAAACCGAAGCAACCGAAGAGTCCGAGGAACAGCAGCCTTTCCTCAGTTTCGTCGGCCTCCTCGGTTTCTTCCTTCCTCGAACAACGACCTGACAGCGAACGGTCGAACACTGTAAGCTGCTTTCGTATGAAGATCTCTCCGCGCATCTACCTCCCCGCTCTCTTCGGACTTCTTCTCGCCACACTGATCGGCGGCTTGTTCCTGTGGCAGATTCACTCCTCCGTCAGTACGATCGAATCCGCGTTTCGCGTACAGAGCGGCGGAGCAAGTTTCCTGAAAAAATTGATCACGAGTGATAGTAAGCAGAGCGAACCGGATAGCGCGAGCCAGTCCGAAGCACTTCTGAAATTACGACAGGGGGAAATTTTTGAGCTGAAAGGAGGATGGAAACAGGCTGAAGATCTCTACACACAAAGTGTGGCAGCAGGCGGAGGCGCACCGGCACTGAGGAAGCTCGCCGCGATGCAGCTTCAACGTCGTGAGTACGATGCAGCGAGACAAACAATTGACCGTCTGAAGGAGGAAAACCGCGATAGTGAAGATGTCATGCTCCTCTCAGGCCTCCTCGCTCTTCGGAGCGGCGATCTCAGCGGAGCTGAATCTATTTTCAGCCGACGGGGAGATTCGGCAAAAGCCCACTACGGACTCGCCTTGGTCGCCATCGCACGCAGTGACCACGAACTCGCGAAAAAAGAACTCGCACTGGCTTCACAAGGAAGCGACCCGACCATTCGCTCGTTCGCTAGTACTCTGCTCCAAGCCTACAGCGAGTTTGCTCTATTCCCGGAGGGACAGGATATCCACTTAAAGACACTCCTCTCTCGCTCCCTCGCACAAGTGAACGAATGCGAGCCCGCACTCGAAATGCTCCGCGCTGTCGTCGCTGCACAGAGTCGTTACCGCGATGCATGGATCGTGAAAGGCTACTGCGAATTCACCTCGGAACGATTGAAGGACGCTCTCGCCTCACTTGAACAAGCGTATGCACTCGACCCGGAGAAACCGGAGATTCAATATTTTCTGGCTCGCACGCACGCCGCCCTCGGTGATCCGCAGAACGCTGTTACGTTCTTGCAGTACGCGCTCCTCAACGGCTTCACGCCAGAAAAAGACGCTCGTGAATTGCTCGCGGAGTACGCACAGGAACTCGGCAATACCGAACTGGCGCTGGAACAGTACAAGCTTCTCGCGGATGCGAAGGACAGTGAACTCGTGGACTTTCAACGTTACGTGGATCTCGCCATCGGCACACAGGATCACGCCCTTGATGCACTCGCCTCGGCAAAAACTGCTCTCACACGCTGGCCGGATGACGCCGCTACCCTCACACTTGTCGCCAAAGCTTCACTCGCAGCCGGTCTCCCGGAGGACGCACAAAAGTACATCGGAACCGCACTGAGAATCGATCCGAAGAATCCAAATGCGCTAGAGGTAGAAGCGGCAATCAGGAAAGCAACAACAGGGAAATAGAATTAAGAATCAGGAATCAAGAATCAGGAATACGGATGCATTTCCGCACATGTGATCTGCGTCCCTTGATTCTTAATTCTTGATTCCTGATTCCCCGTTCCTCAACTAGTGACACCCCCCCCTCGCACAATCCTCCCCATACACAAAAAGACCGTTGCCGGTCTTTTTGTTTGTGTGTTCGCCTCCTCGGCTATCAACGAATGAATTGTGGAAAACTTTCGCTGAGCCTATTCGCGGAGGGATGCACGGGGGGAGGAGCCCCGAACTCTCTGCCTTGCTCCGGTCTCTTGTTTCTCCTCGTGACCAAACGAAGTCCCCGTACCGGTTCGCCGCGCGGTGCCTGAGGCTCCGGGGGAACACTGGGGAGAAGGGAAGCGCCTTTTGAGACTCACTCATACTCACAAGGCGACATTACAGAGCAGAGAGGGTCGCGGTCGCTGTTTTTAAGTGGCAGCAACCCTCTCTACGGGCGAGAATCAGGAATGAATCTGTCTTCCTCCTTTCCTTCTTGATTCTCTTCCGATGCTGTGAATGATCGAGGTGACGTGTGTGTTCTTTTTTTGTTTTCGGCTCCGGAGCCTTGTGTGTGTTTGTGTGGATGTGCGGTGACTTCTTTGTTTGGAAGAAATCGGGTCATTGTAACTCCCATAGATTTTTGCGCAAGTATCTTCAGTAGCTTTTTCCTATAAATGTTATATTTGAACAAATCATGTATTCAACGCTAATCGTGGTATGATTGGCTCCTGATGCAGTTCCCGCCCCATCTTCGTTCCCTACGCACACTCGTAATATTTTGTGTGGGATTGCTCCTTGCTCTCGCGAGCGTCGGCATTGCTTGGTGGATACTGCATGGGGTCAACCCGAAGACACTGAGCCTGGCCTACCGCATCGACAGAGAAAGAACTGTACTTTTCCTCCGTACAAAAGATCGTTCGTCCTTGAGTAGTATTAATGCAATCTATGCCCCGTCCATCGCGCCGGCCTCTTTGCCATCAACCATGGATTTACCGGAAGCACGATCGTTGGAACTCGCACTCATCAAGCGACTATCCGGATCAGGAACGGCTTGGGTGATCTATGCACACACAGAGAAAGGCAGGCATGTCACCTTTCTTTCGGAGGAAGACCCTTCTCTCTCCCTTCCCTTAAAGGAGATGGATCGATCTCTCGCAAGGGACAATCTTTTCGAAGAGACGGTTACGGACGATTCCCAGCACGTTCTCTGGGCGAATCTTCGATCTCTGCCACTGTCAAAATCGCCCACGTCTTCGCTTTTGCGCTCCCTCCTTGCACCATATGAATCCGCTCTCGTCATCTGGGAACAGCAAGAAGCAGGCAAGCTGCTCTTGAAGAAAGGAGTGAATGAACGCAGTCGAATGATCGCCGGAGGAACCATTCCTTCGCTCCTCTATTCAGAGGAACCGCTCTTCGAACTCCGAAGTCAGAGTTTCTTCGCACTCATGAAACGAACGGCAGATGCGATGCAAAAGGAAAATCCGACGCTGCGGGAAGGGTTGAGTGGAATAGCACGCGCCATGGAGGAACAATACACACACTCGACGGACGTAAGCCACTTCCTCAGTGAATTGTTCCAGCCGCCTGCGACATTCGCAGTGTTCCACGGAAGCGGGTCACTCCTTTCGTTCGTCATGGCAGGAACGGCAACGACGAGCGACACTCTCTCGAAATGGAAAGATGCCGTTGCCTCGACCGTGACGCCGGGCATGATCCGCACACAACGCTTTTTCCGAGAGAACTCACGAACGGACGTCATCGCAGAAACGGAAAACCTCATCGCGGAGGAACCTCTCGCTCACGGATGGGAGATCACGCGGATGGGCGCATCGGGATCAAATGCGAATATTTTCCTTGCTCGTCGAGATACCTCCTTCTTAGTATCCAATGACCATCCCCTACTCCTCCGTCTCCTTCCGAGTACACGCAATGCACAGAAATCGACCGAAGGAGGTACCCTTTCGCTTCCCTGGACATTGGTGACGGTACAAAAAATGTTTCCGTTTCTGGGAAAAGACACACGAACGCTTGCGCAGATGCTCTTCCCCGCCAAAACAGAACGGATTCGCTGGGAGGGGAGAGAGACGGGCAACGCCTACAGGATTCAATGGTCCCTGCTCAAGACGAAATGAATAATGAACGCCGACGAGTTCGCTGAATTATCGACATTTTCAATTTTCCATTATCAATTATCAATTATTTATAATTCCACGTGGTCCGCTTCAACAAACCAAAACACTGGAAAGAAGAGAAATTTCCCGCTACCCTCGGTCTCGCCTCCTTATGGAATTCAACTTCATCAAACCCGCAAAGTACTTTTTCTTCCTTTCCGCGATCCTCACGATTGTGAGCATCGTGCTTGTCTTTAAGCCTGGTCCCCGCCTGAGCCTCGAGTTTACGGGCGGTACGAGAATGGAGCTCAGCGTGAATGCGACGGACACGCCGACAACAGCTGTAACGGATGCTCTGAAAAATTTCCCCGGAGAGTCACTCAGCGCGACCGTCAATAAGATGCAAAACGGAAGCTTTCTCATCCGCATGAAGGGTATCGACGACGAAACACATAAGGCACTTCTCACCTACTTGAAGACAAAACTGGGCCCCGTGACCCAGGATCAGTACACGACCATCGGCCCCACGGTCGGTGCGACGCTCAAAACCCGCGCGCTCTATGCCATCCTTGCAGCTTCGTTTGGCATCATCGTCTACCTCGCATTCGCCTTCCGAAAAATTCCGAGGAAGTACAGCCCCTGGAAATTCGGAATCGTTGCGGTTGCTGCCCTCATCCACGACGTTATGGTCACTACGGGTATTTTTACCATTCTGAGCTACTACACAAGCTTCGAAGTCGACACCCTCTTCGTGACAGCCCTCCTCACTATCCTCGGTTACTCGGTGAACGACACGATCATTATCTTCGACCGTATCCGTGACAATCTCTTCGTCCAGGAACGAAAAGAATCGTTTGCCGCTGTCGCCAACCATTCCATCAACCAAGTCTGGAAACGTTCCATCTACACGAGCTCGGCTACCCTCATCATGCTTTTCTCACTTCTCCTGCTCGGCAGTAATTCCATTCACTGGTTCGTGTTGACCTTGATCATCGGCATTATCTTCGGCACGTATTCAAGCATCTTCATCGCTGCCCCCTTCCTCATTTTCTGGAACGATCGAACACGGCAATCGTGAGAAGAAATCCTCATCGCAAATCCCTACTACCTCCCCTAATCCCCTATGGAGACGAAGGTTGAGAAGCTCAAGCAGTGCCGCGTTCGCACCACCACAACACTCACGAAGGATGAAGTGCTCCACGCGGAAGAGCGGGCGCTTGCGAAGCTCGGAGAACAAATCTCGATCAAGGGGTTCCGCCAGGGGAAAGTCCCCCTTTCGCTCTTGCGCGAACGAGTGAAGGAAGAAGAATTGCTCGAGGAAACTGTGCGAATGCTCCTCCCGACGATCATCCCCGAAGCACTGAAGATCAGTGCGGTAAAACCCATCTTGCGGCCGAGTGCCGGCGTCACTGCCAAGGATCCCCTCACGATCACGCTCACGTTCGTCGAACATCCGACGGTCATCGTACGCAAGCCGGACAACATCGCCGTGGAAAAGAAGACCGTGCCCCCTGTGTCCAATGACGAAGTGGAAGGCTTCCTCAAAAAAGTCCTCCTCCAGGATCGGACGGAAACCCCGGTCGATCGCGGAGCGGCAAAAGGAGACACTATTCGCTTAAGCCTCGCTGCCAAGGATGATCAAGGTAAGCCCGTGGCAGAGCTCACGATTGGCCATTACAACATCGTCCTGGGTGCGGAAGAACTTCTCCCTGAATTGGAACCGCATCTCCTCGGCATGAAGAAAGGAGGACAGAAGACAGTGACCGTTGCCTTCTCTCCCTCACACGACATCACTGCCATCCGCGGGAAGCGCCTCAACATCGATCTGACGGCGAAAGAAGTGGCGGAAATCAAGCTGCCGGAACTCACGACAGAATATCTACGAACTCGCTTCCATGCTGATCGGACACCGGAAGCGTTTCGCGAGGACGTGCGGAAGATGCTCTTTGATCAACGAAAGGGACAGGAAAAGAAACGCCGCGAGGAAGAGCTCTACAAAAAAGTGCGAGAGATGACGACGGTCGACCTCGCACCAGAACTCATTGATGCAGAAGTACAGGATATGGTCACGGATCTCGTCGAACGTCTGAAGCAGCAACAGATGACCATAGAGAACTGGCTCAAAACTACCGGGAAAGAATGGAAAACGTTCCTCGAGGAAATGAAGAACATCGGAACCGAACGTCTCACGCTTCGCTATGGGATGCAGGAATTGGCACAGAAACGCAAGATTGAACCGACGGCAGCCGAACTACAGACTCACATTGATGCGATTCGAAAAGCTCAAGAGCAAAGCGGCAGAACTCTTTCGGCCGAGGACACCGCACCGGGAAGTTATATTGCCGAACAAGCGAGCTGGGAACTGCGGATGCAGAAACTCGTGGAGAACCTCATCCAGGATTGATTTACATGCACAGGAGCGGGTATCTACCTGCGTTCGTTCGACACGGAACGCACTACAGGCTAATCGAGGTTAAGCCCACCGCACGGCGACGCTCCGATTGGGATTGGCGGTTTTTGCCATATGACAACCATCTTTGTGGATACTGACCGTACCGGCTCGCGTGACAATGCCGACAATGGTTTCCGGTCGCGGCGTGAGTTGATCCGGATGGCAACACTTCGCGAAACGATAAGGCATTCCGTGCGGAGCACCTTCGATGACGATGCTCTCCCCTTCTTTCTTTTTCTCTTTGCCCTTTGGTTTCGACTGGCTGGTCCCTTTTCGAGGAAGCGGCGTCTCGAAAATATGCCGGAGTACCGTCGATGTGCGTACGGAACCCATTCCCACCTTTACGAGAAGGTCTTCGCGTTCTTTCATCGAGAGCGCTTCTCTGTCGAATGTACCGAGAACAGCGAGATCATTATCCAGCGGCGGTAATCCACGAGCTTTGAGCTCAGCATTCACCGCTTCGCGTCCCTTCAAGAGGAATTGAGGCCGATTATGTGCGAAGAAGAAAGCCTTGAGCTTGGAACGGGCAGAAGAAGTCACGAGCTCTTCGAGCCACTGGAGTGTCGGACGCGGATACTTATGCGTGAGAATTTCTACGATATCGCCGTTCTCCAATTTGTAGGAAAGAGGAACAATGCCGCCATTGACACGCGCAGCCTTGAACCGAAGACCGAGGTTCGTATGGAGGATGAATGCGAAATCGAGAGGCGTGCCACCATCGGGAAGCTCGATGATGTCCCCCTTCGGCGTGAGAACGTAAATGTGATCGACGAGCTTGAAATCCTGGCCTCCAGAATCACCGGCTCCGTCGTTCGTTCCGACGACCTGTTGCTTCGAAAGCACGTCACTCAGCTGCAAGCGACTCACGGAATGCAAGATACGGTTCCGTCCCTGCTCCTTATAGAGCCAGTGGGCGGCAATGCCGTATTCCGCTTCCCGGTGCATTTCGTACGTGCGAATCTGTACCTCTACGACCAAATCTTTCGGCGCACCTGGAAGACCGAGCAAGCAGGTGTGAAGACTCTGGTATCCGTTCGGCTTCGGGAAAGAAATATAATCTTTGAAACGATGGGAGAGCGGCGTCGCAAGACGATGGAGAAGTCCGAGAACCTGGTAACAATCCGGAGGAGTGGGAACAACAACGCGAATGGCAAAGAGATCGGAGATTTTCTGAAGATCCGACAGACTTTTCACATGCATCTTCCGGAAAATACTGTAGGACTGCTTTTCGCGCGCTACGACTTCCGCCTGAACTCCCTCTCCGGCTAAAAATTTCTTCAGTTGCCCCACGACACTGTCGAGAAATTGGCCGTGTTCCTCATGCATGCGCGTCAGCTGCGTAGTGATGTGAACCGCGTCCGTGGGATAGCACTCCGGAAACGCATCGCGTTCGAGACGATACTTGAGTGCGTAGATACCGAGACGGGCGGCAACAGGTGCGAAGAGCTGCAGCGACTGCCGCGCCAACCGGGCGCGATACTCCTGACGAACGACGGGTAGGTGCTCCATGAAATACGACTGCACTGCGAGAGCGACGAGGAGAACGCGAATATCATCGGAAACGGACACGAGCATGATCTTCATATCATCAACGGATTTCCGCCAATCGCTCGTATACAAGTGCGAAAGGAGGTGAATACGACTCACGATGTCGCGGACATTCCGTCCGAATTGATCCTTGAGTTGTTTGAGTGTCACACCGGGAACCTTCAGAGCGTGCTGAAGCAAGCAGGCGATCACCGCATCCTCGTCCGGACAAAACTCAGCAAGAAGAACGGCAACCCCGCGAACGTGCGACTGAAGCGTCATGTCCATAAGATCGTACGACCGATCACCGTACGTCTCCTGGATGAATCGCTCCGCCTTAAGAAGACGCTCCGCATTGAGCGTCGGGATGAGGCGTTTCAAGGTCTCAATGGAAGCGCCGGAAGGAGTGTGAACTTGATCCATATCAAGAGAGAACCAATTCTACCATAATGATGAAGAGATGCCTCGTAAGGCTTACAGCTGCCATTGTGCAAATTAGAGTTGACAACGCACAGTGCTCCGCGTAGACTTCAGCCAAGTCCGAAGACCGGAGGCACTAGGCCCCAGGCCGAAAGTAAGCCCTCCCGAGGAGTACAGCAGCGCCCACCCGGCCCCGGCTTGGTGAATCGTGCCGTGTTCCTCGCTGGTCTCCCGGACCCTAAGGAGACCAGTTTTTTATTACCCCATCTATGGCACTCACACGTCAGCAGAAGGAAGCCCAACTCACCGATATCGAACAACGGTGGAAGAAAGCATCCTCGGTCATGTTCGCCCACTACATCGGCCTTTCGGTCACCGATATCACGAAGCTTCGTTTGAACCTCAGAAAAGAACAAGCAGAGATGAAAGTGGCGAAGAAATCCCTGC
>Ga0172379_10009063_pt1 | contig 12349 bp, 13 predicted proteins | sample GrowelOW334metaG_FD_119756 | JGI IMG/M metagenome (GOLD analysis project Ga0172379, IMG submission 119756) | Groundwater microbial communities from an aquifer near a municipal landfill in Southern Ontario, Canada - Groundwater well OW334 metaG | ecosystem: Environmental > Aquatic > Deep... | reverse complement strand
CGCGTCGTCGAGGCCCACGGCGGAAGCGTGCGCTTCATTTCGAGGGAGGAGGGCGGCGCCTCGGTCGAAATCGTCCTCCCCCTCGCGGAGGAATCATGAGCGCGAAAGCCCGCATCCTGCTCGTCGAGGACGAAGCGGGCCTCGTAATGACCCTCACCGACAGGCTGGAATCCGAAGGCTATGCTTGCGAGTCCGCTGGCGACGCTGTCTTCGGATTGACCCTCGCGAAAGATCCGCGCTTCGATCTCGTCCTTCTCGACGTGATGCTCCCGGGCGGGAGCGGCCTCGAGCTCTGCAAGGACTTGCGCGCGGCGGGCGTCGAAACGCCCATACTCATGCTAACTGCGCGGAGCCAGCTCGTGGATCGCGTCGTCGGCCTGAAGCTCGGAGCCGATGACTACCTATGCAAGCCTTTCGAGGCTTCCGAACTGATGGCGCGTATCGAAGCCCTGCTCAGGCGTTCGAAGTATGGCAAGGACGGCGGTCGCGGCGTTCCGACCGGTACCGGAACCGTCGGCGGACGTCTCGATTTCGAGGGCTTTTCAGTAGATTTCGACCGAGCTCTCGTGATCAGGGAAGGAGCTGAGTTACCCTTGAGCGCTCAGGAATATAAACTTCTCGCGTGGTTCGTCGGCCATAAAGGGGATATCCTATCACGAGAAGCCCTGCTCGACGCGGTGTGGGAATACGGCGCCGAGGTCACGAGCAGAACCGTAGACGTCCATGTCGCTTGGCTCAGGCAGAAAATCGGCGATTCGGCTTCTCATCCTCGGCATATCTCCACTGTTAGGGGCTTGGGCTATCGTTTCGTTCAGTGAAACATTAGTCCTTGATAGCAGAAGCAGAGCTTGCTATAAAAATTGGCTTCATCCTCGTTCAATGTTATTGCTTATATATACACTGCATAAAAAGAGAAAGTGGATAAAAAAATGTCCAAAATTACCCTTTGTAGATGAACATCTACAAGCGAATTTAGTATCTTTCGCTTGTGGCGATATGCCAGAGGGGATAGTCTGTTAGTGAACACTTAAGAAAGTCCTGGCCGACTTTCTTAAGCACTGGTCGTTCGTATGTAATAGTTCTGGCGTTTCGCAGTTAAAAACGCAGCGGTTAAAGCGCCAGGTAAAAAATCTGCAAAAGGCATCCCGACGGGGATGCCTTTTGCGTTTGCGCCCTTCACGACCTTAAGATTTGAGCGGTTAAGTATGCATCTTTCTTAATAAGACCGATCCTCCGCGCGCTAGGTTTGCTTAGCGGCAATTAAAAAGCCGGTCGAAGCCGGCTTTCAAATGGAGTTATCTGGGACCTCAGGTCGAGGCCGCCCGTTCCAGGGCCTTCGCCAAGCACCTGGGGCACAGACCGTGGCTTCGTCGTTCAGCGGGTATTTCCATCGAGTCGGCGGCGCCCGCGCCACTCCATTTGCCGTTTTCGTTGCGGATGGCGCCACAGGCCGCGCAGACCGGTTTGGGTCGCTCTAGAGCCGAAAGACGCTCCCTGTATTGGCCTTCTTTTTCCGCGATTATCATTTTCCAGGGGCTCACGTCGTAAAGCTTGAGAATCGTTATCGATGGGGTAAGGTTTGAGGAGCGGGCATCGAAAAACCGAGGGCCTTCCTCTTCGTCGACGCGGAAAGTATTAGGGCTTAAGCGCTTTCCGAAAGAACGGCTGAAAAGCTCGCGGAGTTCGCGTTTTCCCAAAGCTCCTAAGCTGCCTTCCTCGGGCAAGCGAGCTAGGAAGGCTGTGCCGGCGGAATTGGCGTCAACGAGCGATCCCGTTATATCGATGAGGAAAACGGGATCGGAGAGTTGATCGAAGGCCTCCGAGCGAAGGTCTCGTTGCTTATGGCCCGAAATCCGAGTTTCTGAAAAAAGCCCGGTGAGCGAAGTCATGCCGGTAAGTAATTTGCTCATGGGTCGATTCTACCTTTTGCGAGAGTTCAGTCAATGAAATTGATCGCTTTAGGCTTGTAGATGTTCATCTACAAGGCTGTTTTCAGCTCAAAAACGGGCAATATTTGCCCATTTATTGTCGAAAACACATGAAAACCCGCGTGCTATCGACGTGGCGGCATTGGGCTTGCCCCGTCATCCTCATCGTGCTAAAAATAGCGGCGGGGGCGAGAGCATCCCGAGGGGGCATGGCAAATGGTCGACATAGCCGCTCTGCAAAAGTATTCGCTCTTCGGTGGTCTCCTCCCCGAAGAAATCGATTTGATTCGGCCCTTTCTCGGGAAGGTTACGCTCAAGGTGGGGGAAGCCGCGGTACGAGAAGGCGAGCCGAGCGATCGGGTTCACTTCATCCTCGAAGGCCGTGTTGAGGTTTGCAAACGAGGCGTCGTGCTCGTCGAATTGAGCGAGGGCGATACCTTCGGGGAAATGGAGTTTTTGGAGGCGATGCCCGCGGCCGCGACGGTCCGGGCTGTAAAACCTACGGAAGCCGCGACTATTTCAAACCACGGCCTCTACGAGTTGTCCAAGAAAAGCCTCAAGACCTATGCGATAGTTGTCATGAACCTGGCTCGCGACCTTTCCCGGCATTTGCGTCGCATGGATGATCTCGCCGCCGGCGAGGATTCAGCTTCGTCGGGGCAGCCACCAGCTTGACGCCTCGCCGAGCGCTCACCGACGCTCGATTCGCTTGGCCGCGACCTTCGCCGCGAATTTTTCGATATCGACTATCGCGCGCACGTGAGTGCCTTCGCCCACCTTTTCCTTTTCGTCGAAGGCCTCGACGCCGAAAGTCAGGAGCCTGCCGTCCACGGCCACGAGCTTCGCGCGAGCGGTGACGCGCATTCCGAGCGGCGTAGGCGCGAGATGCTTGATATCGAGCGAAACTCCGACGGTCGCCCTGCCCGCTCCGAGGAGTCTGTCGACGGCCGCGACCGCGGCTTCCTCCATGTGCAGGACCATCATCGGCGTCGCGTAGACGGCCACCGAGCCGGAGCCCAGGTGCCCGGCGGTGAAACGCTCCTCGACCACCACGCTTTTTTCGCCTTCGATGCCCGGCTTCAGCTCTTCCATGATTTTCCTCCCTTAACCGACTATGTCCCGTATTACGCGGAGCCAATTCCCGCCCATTATTTTGGCGACGTCCGCCTTCGGAATGCCCCGCTCCAGGAGCGCCGCGGAGAGCGCCGGAAGCTCGGCGCAGGAATCGAGGGCGATGCCGAATTTTTCCGTGAAACCGTCGAAGTCCGAGCCGAGGCCGACGTGGTCGGGGCCCAGGAGGCGGTAGAGGCGCTCGGCATGGTCAACGATGCGCGAAACCGTAACCTTGGCGGGGTCGGAGTCGACGAAAATGCCCGCGAAACATATGCCCACGAGTCCTCCCGTCCGGGCGATACCCTCGGCCTGGGCGTCCGTGAGGTTGCGCCTATGGCCGCAAAGGGCCCTCGAGTTGGAGTGTGAGGCCACAACGGGACGTTGCGCGATTTTCAATAGGTCGTCCAGGGCCTCATCGCTAAGGTGCGACGCGTCGACCACCATGCCGAGGCGCTCCATCTCGGCGACGACGAGGCGGCCGAAGCCCGTAAGGCCGCCCGCGCCGTCCGCGGCCGGGTCGCCGGATCCGGCTCCGCGCCCTATGGCGTTGCGCCTGTTCCAAGTCAGGCCCATGAGCCTGACGCCGCGAGAATAAAAAGCGCGCAATTCGTCGAGTCCGCCTATCGCCTCGCCGCCCTCGATCGAGATGAGCGAGGCCACGCGGCCCTCGGACTTCGCGCGAGCTATTTCGGCGGCCTTTTCCGCGCGGAAAAAGCGCTCGCTCCGCGCGTAGACGGACTCGAGCGCGTCGATGAGCCCGTGGGTGAAGGGCGTGGCGTCGGCGACCGACGCGTCGTTGGTGAAGAGCGCCATGATCTGGCAAGTGACGCCGCCTTCCACGAGGCGCGGAAGATCCAAGCGCCCTCGGGCGCCTCGCGCGAGGAAATCCCGAGGGGGCTCTCCTTCGTTTTCGAAGGCTTTACCGACGACATCGAGTATCGTGTCGCAGTGCCCGTCCACGACCACGAGGCCTTCATGGAAGGCTCGGGCTTCGGCGCCTATCGCGTATCCGGCCATGGTCAACGACCCCCCGACCGCGGATCCGACGCGGCTGGGCCGATATGGCACAGCCGCGCCCTGACGTATTTATCCGATTGCGTCATCGATCCCTCCCGTTTCCTCGCTATTGGCTCGAGGTCAAAGCACGAAATACATGAATCGGATCGCCTCCATCCACGAGTCCGTATCGAAGGCCAGCTCGAGGGGTCCTTTCTTGCGGGCGCCGGGATAGAAAGAGCCGCGATAGGCGAGATGGTGGAGGCGATAGAGTATTTCGATCTCGAAGCGATCCGGCAGGACGATAGGCGATATCGGCGGACTGGCCCTCGCGGCTTCCGCCGCGCCCTCTCGGATACGTCTTTCGGCCAGGGCGGGATTGATGGAGATGGAGGCGTTTCCGAGCCCCTCGCTGACGGGCACGGTTCTCATCCCCGGAGCGGTGCGTTGTGCGCCTTCGCAGAGCAGCCGGTCCCCCGCGAGGAGGATCGAGGGCACGCCGAAGAAGGCCGCCGTATAGGCGTTGATCAGGAATTCGCTCGCGATCGCGCCGTTGACGAGGATGCGGAGGTTGGTCGTATCCATGGTATGCGCCAGGGGATTGCCGTCCGTTCCGCCGGCCGAATGGTAGCCGATGTACATCGCGCCATCGAAACCGCCGTCTATCCCCGACATCATCGAAAGAGGATCGCGCGTCCAGGCGCGCATTATCCGGACGTTTTCGGGCAGCTTGGAGGGATCGATGCTGCGTCCCGAGCCGTGCGCGTCCTTGACGAGTATTTCCTCGACGCCGGCGGCGTTGGCGCCTTCGCAAGCCGCGGCCACTTCGCGGGTCATCTCCGCGCGGAAATAACTTCCCTGGCTCTCCGCGATGTCCGTTTCCTTCCAGTCCGCGATGCCGCAGACGCGTTCGATATCGGCGCTGATGTAAAGCTTCTTCATAGTCCTTTCCTTTATTTTCTTTCGCTTAATCCAATTAACACAACTAACGGTAAACGTAAAGGAGCCCTTGTCGATTTCGCCGAGTCCTCGGGAATCGGCTCGTCGCGCGGCTTCAGTCTTCTCGCGCGGCTATCGCGTCGATTTCGATGCCCTGGCCGCCCGGCAAGCCGGCCGCGGCCAGGGTCGAGCGGGCGGGGAATAGTCCATCGGGGAAGTACGAGGCGTATACCGCGTTGACGGCCTCGAAATCCGACATGCTCGCGAGATAGATCGTCACCTTTACGATGTCGCGCATCGCGAAGCCCGAGCCCGAGACGAGGGCCTCGAGGTTGTCCATGGCCGCCCGGGTCTGGAGGGCGATCTCGCCGAGGATTCGCTCGCCCGTGGCCGGGTCCCTCGTCCCCTGACCGGAGACATAGAGCTGTCGGAGGCCTCCGGAACGGACCTCCACCGCGGGGCAGTAGGGACCCGAAGGCGCAGCCCCCGCGGGCTTGTGTCGTATAACGCTCATGGCTGTCCGCCTTTTTCGAGGATAGAGCTCAATTTCGATTCCAGGCCGTCCAAGGCGCAATCGTGGAGTTCCACGGCATGGTGGCGGAAGACGTCGAGGTCCTTGAGCCCGGAACCAGTCAGCAGTATCACCACTCGGTCCGTTTTCGCTATCGCGCCTTTTGCGCGCAGCTTGCGCAGGGCCGCGAGCGTCGTGGCGCTCCCCGGCTCCACGAAAAAGCCGGATTTCGCGAATACGAGCTGCGACTCCAGTATTTCCGCTTCGGTCGCGTTCTCGGCTAGCCATCCGAACTGGCGGGCTTTCGCGATGATTTCATCGCCTCCCGGCGGATCGCCCGAAGTGAGCGCCTCGGCGACCGTGTGGAAATTCTTGAAGGGGATGACCCCCGGGCAACCGGTTTTGATCGCTTCGACAACGGGGCTATTGGCGGCGGCCTGGACGACGACCATCCGGGGTAGGCGGGATATCAACCCGGCCGCCAAGAGCTCGCGGAAGCCTTTGAAGACGCCGCGTATGTGCCCGCAGGCCGAACAGGGTACGACGACGAAATCAGGCACCGAGCCGCCGAGCGCTTCGTAGAGTTCGAAGGCTTCCATTTTATAGCCCTCGGCCCTGATCGGACCGTTGCCCGAAACGATGCGCAAAGACATGCGCGACGCGAAGCTAAGTACCTCCGATTTTATCTTGGCGTAATCTGCTCCGCCGATTCGGAGCACCGTCGCCCCGTGTACCGTCATGGCGAGAATCTTTTCTCGAGGGGCGAAGTCGGGCAGGAAGACGATGACCCCGAGGCCGGCTCGAGCCCCATAGGCAGCCATGGACTGGCCCATGTTCCCGGTGGAGATTGTCGCCGTAAGCGACTCGCCGCGTTCTTTGGCCATTATGGCGCAAGCGATCGATCCCCTGTCCTTGAAGCTCCAGGTGGGATTCATCGTCTCATTTTTGAGGAGGAGGCCCTCGACGCCCGTGTATTCCTCGAGGGGAGAAAGCGCTTCTACGAGGGGTGTCGATCCTTCGCCGAGCGAGAGCTCGGGATGCAGGCCATCGAAGGGCATGAATTGCGCGAAACGCTCCCAGGTACGCTTGCCAGGCAGGACGCGCGCCCTTTCTATGTCGGGGATGACGACCTCGAGCGATTCGCCGTTCCGCGAGAATTCTTCGATTCGATCGAAGGGATACTCGCATCCTGTGAGAGTCGATCGCAGATGAACGCCTTTCATGCCCGTGCCTCCGGCGGGCGATTATAGCACGGCTTCTGAATCCGGCGAGTCCCGGGACTGTCCCCGTTGCCGGGACTGTCCCCGTTGCAGCCCATATCGAGAAGGCGCCGGGAGGCTAGGCTCTAGTCGTCAAGCGAATGTGGGTTTCTCTTTTAAAGGAGGGGTATTCCCGCGGCTTGGCAGTCTTCGCGCATCTTTTGCGGCCAGATTCCGACTTGTATCTCTCCGATGTGCGCCTTGCGCAGCGCGAGCATGCAGAGCCTGGATTGTCCGATTCCGCCGCCTATCGAGAGGGGCAGCTCGCCTTGGAGAAGTTTTTTGTGGAAAAACAGCTCTTTGCGGCCTTCCTTGCCCGCGATGGCTAGTTGTCTGCTCAAGGCTTCGGGGTCCACGCGGATGCCCATCGACGAGAGCTCGAAGGAGCGGCCGAGGACCGGGTTCCAGACAACAATGTCGCCGTTGAGTCCGCGATAGCCGGCCGAGTTCGGGCTGGTCCAATCGTCGTAGTCGGGCGCGCGCCCATCGTGGGGTCTTCCGTCTGATAGGGCGCCGCCGATGCCGATCAGGAAAAAAGCGCCGTATTCGCGGGCAAGCTCGTCCTCGCGCTCGCGCGGCGATAGTTTCGGATAACGCCTCAGGGCCTCCTCGGCATGGACGAAGACGATCTCTTCGGGCAGCTCGATGGGCAGAGCGGGGTAGAGGTCGTGCATCCGGAATTCCAGGCGCTTGATGGCCGAGTAGATTTTCCGCACGACTGCCATGAGGAAGTCGAGGTCGCGATCCGATTCGCCTATCACGCGCTCCCAATCCCACTGGTCGACATAGAGCGAATGCAGGGCGTCGAGATCCTCGTCCGCCCTGATCGCGTTCATGTCCGTGTAAATGCCGAAGCCTTTTTTGACTTCGTACTCCGCCAAGGCGAGTCTCTTCCATTTCGCCAGAGAATGCACGACCTCTGCGCGTACGTCGCCGAGCGCTTTTATCGGAAAACCAACGGGCCTTTCGGTACCGTTTAGGTCGTCGTTGAGTCCGGTGCCCGAGAGCACGAAAAGGGGAGCGGTGACCCGCGTCAGGTTGAGCTCGGTGGCGAGGGCGAGTTGGAAGAAATCCTTGATTTCCTTGATCGCGCGCTCGGTTTCCCTGACATTGAGGATGGGTTTATAGTTGGCCGGAAAGGCAAGGTTCATATGGTTCTCCTGACGATTATCCTGCTCCGAAATAATTCAGTCTGTCAATTATCGTAGCCATATACAAATTATAATGATAATATGTCAGCAAAAAGGTATTTATCGCGATGAATTGTCGGAGGAGGCCGTAAATGTCGGGCGAGAATTGCGAAATCGACGCGCTGGATGGGGAAATTCTGAAAAGACTTCAGTCGGACGCGCGTGCTTCCTACTTGGAAATCGCTCGAGAACTGGGCGTCGCCGGAGGGACGATCCATGCTCGCCTGGCCCGAATGAAGGCGGAGGGTTTGATCCGCGGCTCGATGCTCGCCCTCGATTATTCCAAGCTCGGCTACTCGATTAAGGCGTTTATCGGACTCAAGCTCGTGCGAGCCCACGATTGCGGCAGTCTCATGGAAAAGCTCGCGACCATCGACGAGGTCCTCGAGGTCCACTACACGACCGGAGCGTATAGCCTTTTCATAAAGGTGATGGCGACCTCGATGAAGGACCTTCACGCGCTCTTGTTCGACAAGCTCCAGGGCTTCGACGAGATCCAGTCGACGGAGACCTTCGTCATTCTCGATACTTCGCTGGATCGGGAATTGCCGCTGCGGTCTCCGACATGGCTTCCCGCATGAAGGCCTCGGCCAGGTCGAAATAAAGGTAACCGGCGGGCAGCTCGGGACAGAAACCCTCAAGGATGCGCTCGAGGACGGCTCTGATCCTTTTCGGCGCGGCCGAGTCGACGATGCGCGAATAGTAATACGGCGAGCCGTCGAAGCGTCGCGCCTTCACGGCTTCGAACACGAGTTCGTCGAGCCGACGGCGTCGGGCTTCGCCTTCGGGCCCCGTCTGGGCGGCGAGATGCCGCTCGATGCGGGCATTCTCCGCGTCGCGTTTTTCGGCTATCGCGGCCGCGAGTTCGCGATAGCCGTACTCGCGCACGCGATCGATGCCGAGCGCGGCAGCCGCGCATTCGAGCAACTTCATGAGGAGGCGCTTGTCGTGGCGCATGCGCTCGGGGAAGGCCGCGCGAAAAGAGGCGCGAAGATCCGCGAGCGAGTCGGCTCGCGGATCGGCGCGCGAAGCCTCGGAAGGCGCTCGGGTTGACGCGGAGTCGCTCGGCGGCCGAAGCGCGAGGCTCTGGCGGAAGGTCGCTTCCAATTCCCCATCGGGCTCGATGAAGTAGGAATAGCCCGCGAGTTTTCCGAAAGCGCGCATCGTGTCGAGGTAGCCGAGGCGGTTATAGTCCTCGAGGAACTTGCGGTCGAAATCCAGCACCCCGCCCATCTCGATGGAGTTTTTGATGTAGACCGTCTCGGTTCCCTCGATATTGGCCCTTCGGTTCATGCCCGCGCCCGATATATCGACGACGATTATGCGGCGATAGCCGCGTTTCAGTGCCATCTCGTAGGGAATATTGTCGTAGAGCCCGCCGTCGACGTATTTCTTGCCTTTTATTTCCGGCAGGGCGAAGCCGGGGATGGCGGAACTCGCCATGAGATAGTCGATAAGGCTGCCCGGTTCCATCTCGTCGAGGAATATCTCGGTCGCCTTGAAATCGGTGACGTTGACGGTCGTCACGCCGAGATCCTTACCGGTTGCGCGTATCGCGTCCTCGTCTATGCTCTTTTCTATGATCGCGCGCAAGGGCGTCGTGTCCAGGCCGTGCTTGTCCGCCAGGCTGCGGTATATCTTCTCGATCCGCTTCAAGGCTTCCTGCGCGGGGCTCGAGTCCGCTTCCTCGATGCCCGCGCTCCCCAGGTCGACGATCGAGCCGAGCGTCATGTTTTCGCCCAGTTCCTCGAGTTCCGCGTCGAGGCCTTGGACGAGGAAGGCCGAGATGATGGCGCCGATCGAGTTGCCGATGTACGCGTCGATATGGATGCCCAGCTCCTTGAGCGCGCGCCTCACGCCGATATGGTAGACGCCCTTGGCTCCGCCGCCGCTCAAGACCAAACAATAAGGACGATCGCCATTCATCGGGATACCTCCGTCGCGTAACTCTAAGTATAACGCTTCGGGCCCTCCTTCGTCATCGCAATCCGGCTGGGCGGGGATGGAATGCCCGAGCCGAGCGCTTATGCTTTAAAAGCGGGCCGCGGGCTTTGGCGGCGCGTTGCCGGTTCGAGCCGCGCGACCGGGGAATGGCTCAGTCGGTCTCGTAGGCGATGGTCATGCTCGAGAATAGGTCGAGGGCTGTCGTGATGCCGTCCAAGCCCGCGCGGACATCGCCCTTCGATCCGTCGACGGAACCGGTGCCCATCGGCTCGAAGCGCGCTTCGGTTCGAGCGCCGCCGATAGCGATCGCGGCCGTATATATAAGCGACGGCTGCCCCGAGACGCCGGAATTCGCGCTCGTGAAAATGTCGTTGTAGTCGTAACTCCGATTCGTCTCGAGCTTGACGATGTAGTCTCCCGCCGGAAGGCGCGCGGCGAGGTCGAAAGCCCTCAGCGTCGGCCCGGGAGAGGTCGCTGCCGAAACGCCGTCGACCCTGGAAGAGCGCGCGTGCCGCCATACGGGCAGCGCTTCCGGTCGACCTTCCTTGGGAGCGTCAATCCAGTTCTCTCGTTCGCCCTTCGCGGTCACATAGAGCGTGTCCAGGTAGCGGCCTTCGGGCGTCTCGACCCAGACGGCCACTTGAGGGTAGATGGGGAGCTTGAAGAGGAACCAGATGGTCTCGGTTTTGTAGGAAGCGCCGGGTTTTAGGGCGAGCGTGAAGCGAGGGCCTTTTTCCGTCGTTTTCGCGGGTACGCCGACGCATGAGGCAAGCGTGGCGACCAGTACCGCGGCCAGCGAAAGGGCCGCGAGAAGCATGCGGGATTTCGTGAGTGGTGGCGCGTATCCTTTCATAGTCAACTCCTTGGATTGGCCGATATGCTCGCTGGAGGCAGAGCCTTTGGGTGTATCGACAGGCGAGGCATCGCTGGTGGCGTTATCCTTGGCGGCGAGTTTGTCGGTCTTGTTGGCATCGCCTACATTCTACTGTTTTATGTTGTCAGTGTCAACATTTTGGGCCTGTTTTTCTTGACTCCCGCGGCTCATAAGGAAATACTTGGCTTAGGAGGCACCACGATGCCCGAAGCGTACCATCACAAGGGACTCCGTACCGAGCTTTTGCGTCTCGGGCTCGAGGCTCTCGAGGTCGAGGGCGTTCAAGAGCTGAGCCTCAGATCTATCGCCGCGCGAGCGGGCGTTTCGAAAACCGCCCCCTATCGGCATTTCGCCGATAAGGATGGCTTTTTAGGCGCTCTCGCGGACGAAGGTTTTCGAATTCTTTGTTCGGCTCTCGAGGAAGCCCTCGTCGCGCCCACGGCGGCCTTGGCGGAGATGGGGAGGGCGTATATGGCTTTCGCGGCTCGTCGGCCAGCGCTCTATCGGCTCATGAACTCCCCAATCGTCTGCCGAATGCCCGAAGGGCAGATGCCCTGGGCGCGTCGCTCGCTCAAGCTTCTGGCTACGGTCGTGGCGGCCTCGAATGAAGGCTCGCTTGACGGCGGCGTCATAGACGTAAACGCCGCCGCGGCCGCCTGGGCCTATATCCATGGCCTCGTCCTTATCAGGATAGACGGACTTTTCCCCGGCGATCTGGACGAGCCCGATTGGGATCTGCTCGCCTCGAACCCGCCGCGCTTCCTTGTCCCGATAGAAGCCCACAAGCCGCGATCGCCCTAATTGGCGAAAACCAGGCAGCTCCGTTCGCCAGCTCGTTTCGAAGGCGCGAGGATCGGAGGCGCGGAGGGCGTGAATAGCGAGGTGAAGCCTATCTCCTTGCCCGCTATTCGCCGCGCTTGCGCGACACGGCCTTTCAGAAGGTCGCGATTATGCCAAAGAAGCGAGCCGCGAGGAACTATCGCGTCGTCGCGGCTGATCGCTTATTTTTCCTCGAAGCCTCCGGCGAAATCCATTACCGCGACCGTCCCATATCCGGAATGAGGAGCCACCGCGACGCCGATGGCGAGGAAATTGGGCGTGTAAATGTTCTTGCGGTGCCCGCGACTGGGAACGCCGTCGTCGACGATAAGCTGAATGACGATCTCGCGCGCCGTGGAGGCGCCATAGGAAATGTTCTCGCCCATTGTGCTGAGCCACTTACCGTAGCGTTCGACGCGCGACGAGGAAGAGCTGCCGTCTTTGCCCGAATGGCCCGTCGCGCCGCTTGGACCTTGCTCCTCGGCATGGTCCCGTGCCGCCCGTGACAGCCCCTTGGACGCGGTAAAAGGCTCCAGCGGCGCTTGTTTTGCCAGGGCCGCGATGGCCTCGTCGACGGCTTTGGCGCCTTCATCGAGAATGACGGTGATTTCGCCGGGTTTTTCCAGGCGGTTGCCGTTGATAAAGCGGCGGTAATCCCGAAGGATTTCGACGTAAGCCGAGGGCTGTGTCCGCGCCAAGTTTAGCTCGGCCACGAGCTCACGCTCGACAGCGCTCAGGTATGCCGCGTCGTTGGAAACCGAGGCTTTGGCCGGGCT
>Ga0172379_10009062_pt1 | contig 12352 bp, 13 predicted proteins | sample GrowelOW334metaG_FD_119756 | JGI IMG/M metagenome (GOLD analysis project Ga0172379, IMG submission 119756) | Groundwater microbial communities from an aquifer near a municipal landfill in Southern Ontario, Canada - Groundwater well OW334 metaG | ecosystem: Environmental > Aquatic > Deep... | reverse complement strand
AAAGCACAACGAGCTACTATAAAAAATATGTTCCCCAATGGAATAACACTCCGCGGTAGCTCAGCGGTAGAGCAATCGACTGTTAATCGATTGGTCGTAGGTTCGATCCCTACCCGCGGAGCAGATAAATCTTGTGAATCCGACCCACCCCCGTCAGGGTTGGGTCGGATTCTGTTAATAACCCCCAATTTTATGACACGTTCCTATAAAAACTTTTGGTCCTTAAATACAGACGAAGCTGTCGTAATCGGTATTCTAAGAGATTACACCGCCAAGAATATTGAGATATTTATGCCCGCTAATGCGCAGATGAAGGACGTGGATCTTGCTGTGATAAATCTACTTAATAATAAAGTTTGCACCATACAGATAAAAGGAAGCCGGGCTTATGATCCAAAGAAAAAAGAGTCGGAAAAGTTTGGGGACGGATCGGGATGCTGGTTTAGTTTTCACAAGGATGTAATCCAAAAAAATAGCGTCGATTGCTTTGTCTTCCTGTGCTACATTTTGGAAAACAATCTTAAAACCGGCAAAAAAACTATTTCCCCGCACACGATAACCATCCCAACAAAAGAACTCAGACAGCTTTGCAATGAGAATAAAATTGTTAGTAAAAAAGGAATTTATAATTTCTCCATTTGGGTGAACCCAACAACAAAAAAAGTCAGCGAATTTAGAGACGAAGAATATGACCTTAGTGATTATTTGGACAAAAAAGGAACCGAAAAAATAAATATATTTTTAGAATAATCAAAAAATATGGAATTAAGAGAAACGGAAATCGGAAAAATACCGACAAGATGGAAAGACGGAGAATTGTTTGTAAAAACCATCCTCAAGTTTATTGTACAAGAAAAATTTATTTTAGAAAAAAACCTTAACGAAAGAACTATTACCCATAAACTGGCAGAACATATTAAAGATGCATTTACGGGTTATGATGTTGATTGTGAATACAACAAAATGGGAAAAGAAAACGTGGATATTGATGAGGAATATGTCTCAAAAAGATTAAATCTAGAGGTGGAAAATACCCCGTCTAACTCAGTTGACGGAAGCACCGTCTTTCCTGATATTATCGTTCATCACCGTGGGCTTGATGGTCATGAAAATAATTACCTTATTATTGAGGTCAAAAAGAAAATATTTGCAGACAAAAAAAGACCCAAGAGCAACGAAACCCACAGAGACTTCGACAAACGAAAATTGAGCGCTTATACAAATGAACTTAAGTATCAACTGGGCATTTATCTCGAATTCAACGGTTCGGAAATTTCGGAACTGAGTTTTATAATAGACTTAAACGAAGCAGTAATATAATATCTGGTATTTGGAAATTGCCTTCTTAAACAGATAAAGCTGTACAATACAAAGAGACTAAGCTCAATTTACTTTTCAAAAAGCGAGCGGTTATTTTCTATTTTTTCCATGGGAACAATATCGGTGAAAATAATCTGTGGTCGTGGTGCGTCAAAAAAATGATTTTCATCAGTTCTTCGTACAGTACCAATCATTTTTACAGCGGGAAAAAAATGATTTTCAATTTGTGATATGATTTTCCTTTTGAAAGCGGCGATGTTGCCATTTTCAGGCTTACACGTGAGAACATGTCCGTTATACTGAAAGCCAATAGTGTTTGTACTTTCGGTCGCCCTCGTGATTTCTCCCGGCAATTCAACTTTTTGCCCATGTACAAGTTCGGGAAACAAAATTTCTTCACTATTATTTTCCTCCTCGACTCCGGAATAAAAAATCTCTTTTTCCTTTTCTGTAATGATAACTTTTTCTTCTTTTCCTTTTTCGAAAACCCCTATTTCTAATGTTCTTTCCCTACTGATAAGATTTGCGTTTTTTGAAAATAGATTTACGGGACATTTTGTGTAAATATCAAAATACTTCTTTGGAACGCTCAAAATTTCACCTTTCTCGTTTGGTATTTCAATAATTGTTTCGCCGAAGATTGATTGCTTTACCTTTGCGTTTTCAAACTTTTTCTTTGTAAGAGTGCCAAGATGCGAACCAATTTTTGCAATCCATTGCAATGTCTTCAACCCGCCACGAAATATTACTTTTATATCCTTTGAAGCTCCAGTCTCGAATAAACCTTCTGTCGCCGCTTTTGACGCAAGCGCCAACCCATAAGCAGTACCAACGCCTTGTGGAGAAAGCAATTTATCAATGATTTCGGGGATTACAACCTCCCACGATCCTTTCCTTATTTGTACAGGAATTTCAAAATCCGCACCTCTAAATACTGCGTATTCTTCTGCTAAGGCAAATCGAAGCATCTCATCCAATCCCATCAACGCCTCCGCTGATTTTCTCGCATCCATTATTCCGTCTTGTACATCTTTTCCGATATATTTTAGATACCCCAATGGCTTTATTTCCGTATATATTTTTTTCATATTTTTGTTTGGAACTCCCCTTTAATTATCCTCGGTAAAAAATCTTTTCACTATATACTTTTTGTAAATCTACAGTCCGGAAATCCTGGGCAGGCGTAAAATCTTCCGTTTTTACTGTTTTTTATAATCAAATTTTTTCCACATTTTGGACATACTTCTTGTCGGACTCTGACAGAAAGATAAAACGAGGCGGCAAAAAACAAAACGCTCAGTACAATTAAAATAATAGAAACGATAATGTTTAATCGTGTCATAAAAGAAAAGAACCCGAAAACCAAAAAGATTACTCCAACCAGAACAAACACAAGGGGCATACCACCCGTTTTGTGTGCTTTAACAGCCAAGGAACCAAGTTCCTCGGTATGATCAAAAATGTCCTTCTCTTTTTGTCGTTTTGACATACAACGATTATGCTTTGGGCGAACAATAAAGTCAAACGCCCTCATTTGAGGGCGAGAATTCATTTCCATCTTTATCGAACATCGGAATTCCCGACATCCTGAATTTAATATTTCTGTTTTACTTTAAAAAGAAGCGCTTTGGTCACCCAAACAAACCTGATGACATAGATTGTGAAATAATCGACTTGCGACTGAGGTGTTATACGTCGGGTCTGGACTTGCGAGGAGTATCATTAAATTTTCTTTGTGCATTTTTTGCGATCTATCAAAAGATTCTTTTGCGGTCTTTCCTTCAACGAGAGAATTTATCGCTTCAAAGGCAGGGTCAAGAAAAAAACCGGCAATATCATCAGCTAATTGTTCTTCGTTTGTATTTTTCCCAAACGTCGTAAGTTTAAATTCATCATTGTAACCCAGATACGCAAGCGTTCCAATTTTTATACATTCAGGTCCTAATGTTTTTCCGGAATCACACGAGAGTGCGTGAACTATTTTCCCCTTGAGCACTGCATGATTTTCCGGACACTTAACCAATATATTATATTCGTACCCGCACACGACATCACTTCCGCCATGTCCGTTAAATATTATTAATTGAGGCTTCTCTTTTTCAATAAGTTCCTCAAATTCAATTTTATTTGCATGCGTTTTACTCAACTCAAAAATAATCGTATCTTTTTGCTGTTTAGCAATATCAACAGTTTTTTGAAACCAACTTTCAAGATATTCCGTCGCCATATCATGGGACGCATTTGTAGCAAGAATTATACGTGTCATGGTATTACGCTTCAACCAACATATTCATAAGGGTACCATTTTTAAGCGCACGCAAAAATTCAAATTCTGTTTTCACGAAATCATTGCCGACTTCATCGCCCAATTTTATGTGATCAATCATTTGATCTCTTGTGTATTCGTTTGAATCATTTCCACTGGAAAAATGGAGTTCGGGAGATTGAACTTCCAAACGAGCAATAGTAATTTTACGCTCTGTAATAGTAATTTCGTTGTTTTCCATGATGTATTCGTAATGTCTAAATTAATTCCAATTGAGCAAGATCTTTCAGTATTTCTTTTGATTTTTCGGTATTTGTTTTTACTTCAAGATAAGCAACATTCCAAGTTATGGGTTTCTCTTCGAATAGCAAAATAGTCTGTTCCCGTAAATTTAGGGGAATATTCGCATATGTTCTTAGAAATTTTTCTCTTAGTAATTCCTCCATAAAATTAAGTAATTGATGTTAGTAGATGAAATATATACTAAATTATACCTTTTTGCAAAGTTGGCGACAAGGAATAAATCCTTGGCAGGTATTAATACGCCATTTTGAACGAAAATATTTACAGATCCGCTTTCCTCTCTTTTTATTTTATAACTCGTCCGCCAATTCAACGGCATCGTCCTCGTCGAATCCTTCGTCAATCAATTCTTGAACTTTTTCGGCGGTATCTTCGTCTATGTCGTGGTCTTCCATTAAGCGGATGGTTTCTTCATTCTCGGGTTCTCCTTCTCTTATTTCTTCGTCCATAATTTTATTTTTTATTTGAATTTTCCACAATTTCAATTTCCGCCGGAGTGAGGTTATTTAAAATAACTTAAAAAGACCAAAACCTTCCTCTTTTCCTGAACCCCATTTTACTGGATTCTGAGTTAATTGAGCAATTTTATGATGCAATGGGTCGAATATGTGTCCACACCCAAAATTAGAATATTTAAGTTCCGAAGGAATTACTCCTAAAACTACTTTATAAATTTTTCCACCAAGAAAACTTATTTGAGAGATAACGTATTCTCCTTCCTGTCTAAAAGTTACAGTATGTCCTAATAATCTTGACGCCTTTTTCCTACTCACCTCATCAAAAATAATAGATTCCATTTGTATTGATGGTATAACCTGCTTTATAGGTAAATCAGAATTCCCTAAAATATATTCAGTTATTGCTGAAAAATTATCATGAGATAAAACAGATTCTTTGCCTTCCAGCTTTGTACAATAAGCAAAATAATTAAAAGCGATTTTCGAGATGACTCTTCCAATTTCATTATCTATTTTACATTTCATTTCGGTTTCAATATGAGAACCTTCAATTTCTGTTTTTGACAAAGCTTCTCTTTTTCCTTCTTTGTAATCAATTCCTAATTCCTTCACAAAAGAAATCGCTCTTTCCATTTCTACCATACTGTTTTCTTCGTTTTGACTGACAAAAATACTGATATCTTTGCTTTTAACATTACCAAATTGTTTTTTAAGAAGCTGAAATTTTTTTGAATTTCTTTCCAAACCGATAACCTTATCCAGCAACAAAATTATATATCCATTGGTACCATAATTTTTAAATTTTATCTGTGGAATGAGAGATATTTCAGGTACATTTGAACCTGTTTTAAAACTAAGAAACGGAAACATTTCATTAAATAGTGGATTCTTCATTCCATTCGTAACTGCTCGAACAACCTTATCTCCTCGTATACGAATTTGACTTTTATTATCAAAATTAAACATTTGCAAGGAAATACCTTCTTCGGTATCCTCGATAAATTTTACTTCCAAAGGACTAAAAATTCCTGAATTGCAATTATCACACACGCAATTTAATAGTGTTGGGGACGAAGAAAAAGCACCCATAAACCTTGGCATTACGTGCTCTCTTCCATTAAAAGAAACTTCAGTGTTACTTTTTTTGCAATACAAACATTTCAACAATTTAGGTATGCTTGTCATCATCTTGTTTTTTAAAGCTAAGGGTTTTTCTTATTTCATATCCAAACCCTCCCATCCTTTCATTGCCGGTTCATACGAGTATTTCACATTTCGATTTATCTTCCATCCGTTCACGTCTTTCACTGCAATCCCGCCTTCAAAAACTTTCTTTCCTTTTACCCATTCTTGCAATGCTTCCGCTTTATATTTTGTATCATTTGATTCCGCCGTAAAACCCGCTTTAGTATCAATAATCCAAATCTTCTTTTTGTTTTTTATTATCCAGTCAGGATAAAAGAGTTTTTCTTTATTTTCGTCAGGGTTGTAATACGAGATTGAAAAATACTCGCTTCCCGAATCGCCGTTTTTATACCACCAATCAATATCGTTATTTTTTTCTTCAAGAAACTTTATAAAATCCTTTTCGTTTTCAACAACGTCTTTGGAGATATAAAACGGTTCCATTGCGGAGCGTTTGACTTTCATTTCCTCATAGTTATCAGTGAAGAAAAGAGAAGCCCTTGGAATCTCAATCGTTTCTATTCTTTTTGAACGAGCGGATTTTTTGTTTACTTCTTGGTCACGAATGGGTCGGTACACTTCAAGAGCTTCACCTATAATCGGTTTAAGCACGCTTGATTCTTTGAGGATATCGTTGAGAATGACTTTGTATGCATGTGTTCTGTCGTCGCCAAGAACAGGAAGAAGCCACACATTGAGAGCGGTTTTCAATTTCCCCCACGAACGTTCCGGTGCGAATTTCTTATTTTCATCCGTCTGTTTTCCGATAATGTGAAAGCATATCAAATTGTAAAGGCGTTCAATATCATACTGAGACATTTCTTGGTCATGAGTACTTCCTTCGGAAAGCAACTCTTTAATGAAATTGTCGTAGTCATCAATCTCCACCCCGACAATAATTCCATTTGTAATTTGCGGTTTAATATCAAGTCCTTTCGCGATGAGTTTCTTTTTTGCGTCGCCATCTTTTTCTTTAATACCAAAGTGTGTGTTTGCAAGCTTTTTGAAAGTCATCTGGAATGTGTCACCAAGGTCGTTATAATCCGAACGTCCCATAAATACCGATTCAATTTGAAACGGTTCAACATCTTCTTTTCTGTAACTTCCGAGAATTGCGGGTTTGTTTTCGGTTTTCGCTTTGTCATACTCGCTGATAACCTCATTTCGTTTGTAGTTTGTATAAAGATATCCGAGATTGAGTTCCGGCTTCCCGAAATGAACACCGAGAGGCATGCGAAGAATTCTCCCGACCGTCTGAATGGCAAATGTCGGATTCTTTATTTCCCTAAACATCACAAGCACGCCCGCACGAGGACAATCCCACCCAGTAGCAACCGCTTGTTTGAAAAGCAGAAAGTCTATGGAAGAATTATTCCGTTCAACATCTTCAAGATTCACTTTGTCTTCCGAAAGCCAAACAGCAATTTGATTTTCAGAAACGCCTTTTTTCTTCAAATATTCTGTAACGATTTCTTGCTTGTTCGTACTGTTTGTTTCATTGGTCGCCCTATCATCATTAGGGAGCTGAATCAAAACAAGCGGATTGATATCCAAGCCAAGAACTTTGTAATATGAAACCAACTCCTCTCGCTTTTGAAACGCAAGTTCAAGAAGAATCTCGTCTTGATCCATTCCCTTGAATTGTTTTTGATTCAAATCTTCTTCCGTTTGAAAGATTATCTTTTCTTTTATCAATCCTTCTCGCACGACATCCTCTCGTTTTACACGAACAAAGCCAGCTCGTCCGTCTTCAATATCACTAACCGTCGGTTCGTATTTCGGAGTTGCGGAAGTTCGAATGATTATCTTCGGTTTGATTAGTCCGTCAATAAGTTCAAGAGCTTTTTCAGTATCCGCTCCGAGGTGTTCTTCGTCAATGATAACAACAATTTTTCTTTTTTCTTCGTGTGTCGCTTCAATCATTCCATCAAAAGAAATATCTTGCTCGTTTTCTCGTCGGATTTTCAACACTTCCTTTGATTGTCCTTTAAGCTTTTCCCAGTTGATAAAGAAAACACTGTTGCGAGACATCACCTTTCGGTTCAAATCGTTGATATCCAAAAGCTCAAGCTCAGACGCTCCGCCGTAATATTCAAAAAGTTTGTTCTTGCTCTGTTCTACCAAAGTAGGTCCTTTTGACATCCAGAGAAAAGCGACATCGTTTCCAATAAACCGAGGGTCGGAAATTATATCGCGAAGAAACTGTGCGAGCATTACCGTCTTACCTGAACCGGTCGGCGATTTGAACACGAGCGGTAATTGACTGCCCGAAGTTTTCCAAAGATCAAGAAACTGGTCTTTGAGTTTTGTTATTGCTATTTCTTGGAATGGTTTGAGTGGAAACATATATTTTTAGAGACGATTTATTTCTTTATATACCTCAAGAATCGGTTCGGGAATATCTTCAACTCGGATATTCGCTCCGCTATACTCGCTTTTATATTCATTCTTTCCCCAACTAAAAATATACAGCACGGCGGGAGTTTTCTTTTTCTCCAACAATTCAACGAGTTCTAAAAGTTTTTCCTTGTCTTCTTTGAAATAAATAGCGGTACTTTTTCCATTCCCCTCAAATATCTGCCACCATTCATTTTTCTCAACCTCATTAAGAGTATTCTCCCGAAGCCCTATCATTTCACCCGCTTGATAGGTCAATTTTACTTTTGCGTGGTCAGGCGTGCGGTGTAGTTTTTCAATATCCACGAGGTCGGTTTTATAATAGCGGAGATTTCCACCGAGACCTTCAACTTTTTCGCCTTTCTTGTTTTTGTAACCTTTCATTACGCGAGTTACTCGTTCATAAGTAACTTCCTCGCAGATGTTATTTTCATTATTTGTGCAAAGAATAAATTTGCGGTCGCCACCGTCTTTTTTGTTTAGTTCTAACACGGCGTGTCCGGTTGTACCCGACCCAGCAAAGAAGTCCAGCACCCAACAATCAGAATCTCCAGATATAGATAATATATCTTGCATTAAAAATGGTGATTTAGGAAAATCAAAAATTTTATCTAAGTTTTCAGAAAATATCTCTTTCAACGCAGATGTCCCATTCACCGCACTGTACTCCGGTCTAAACCAAATTGTTTTAGGTTTTTCTCCTTTATAGTCTACAGACCTTTCCTTAACATAAAATCGATAACCATCCTTATATTTTTTAACATTTATATAAGTATCCTTTTTTTCTTCGAGTGTTTTTGCATTCCATCTCCACACTCTTTCCGTGCCATCATTATCAATTGGCAAAACAACATCCCATTTATTATTTTTAAAAGTAGATATCTCTAAAGTTTTCGAATTTACATAAATTGGGTACCAAAGATTTGGTCTATCTGTTCGTCTTGAGTTAGCACCACTTCTTCTAAATTCACGGAGCTTGTATGTACTTACATCGTCAGAATACTGATATGACTTATTCTTTTCCTCAAAATAATTAAGCAAGCCAACAGACGCCTTTTCTCTATCTTTAGCATAAACTAACATATATTCATGAGCTGTTGCAAAGAACATCTCATCTTGACGACCGCCGGGATTGTGAATTACTACGGCAGTACCAAGCCTGTTATCTTGTCCAAAAACTTCATCCATAAGCAACCTTAATGTGTGAGCTTCATAATCGTCTATTGCAAAAATTATTATACCGTCTTCGGTTAGTAAATTTTTAGTTAAATTAAGTCTGTTGTCTATATAAGATACCCACTTACTATGTTTAAAAGCATCATCTTTTTCTACATAATCATTATTGTATTTCCAGCTTTTATTTCCAGTATTATAAGGAGGGTCAGCATAAATTACTTTAAATTTCCCTTTGTGCGTATAATTCAAAACGGAGAGGGCGTGATAATTGTCTCCCTCAATCAAAATGTTTTCGTCTTTTGTTTTTTCGGTAGTAACAACAGGTTCAATTCCTTTCTTTTTTTCTTTAAGACGTAAAATGGGAACATTGCGTTTGCAATCTTCCACGATCTGCTCCTTCTTATCTTCCCAAACCAACCCGTATTTTTTCTGTTTTTTTACCTTCTTGATTTCCGCCTGTAATTCCACGATTTTCTTCATCGCTTCATCAAGCGTTTTTACCTTTTCATTTTCAGTTGTCATATATTTGATATTATCTCTCCACAATACCACAAAACCCCGCCCTCACAAAGGCAGTTTCTGTTGGTTGTTTAATTCCTATGTTTGAACGAATGGCAACGAAAAAGAAGGGCGAAAAGCCAACAACTAAATAATCAATTTCTTTTGGGAATCGGGAACCTGTTTGCTTTTAAGAACGCCCGACACTAACGCATCCAATATATTTTTCGGAACTTTCTCAGAGAATATTTTCCCACCATTTTCAATTTTTCCTGTTAAATCACTTAATGTTCTCTCATAGGTATTATTACAGTTAACAGCACTTTCCCCGGATAGGTAACGATAATCTGATGGCGAAATCTTTACAAGAGTATCCGCATCTTCTCCTCTGCTTTTTATAAATTTTTCCTGCTTTTCAATTTTGGTTGTAATGGTCACGAGAATTAGAACTTGATCAGTTTTAGGATTAACATTCAATACAATCAAAAAACGATTACCCTTGTAAGGAGTTCCGTCACGGTTAACCGTTTCCAATTCGCAGTGAAATACAGTTCCTTTTTCAATTAAAGATGATGCTGAAATTTTTACTGTCATTATCTTGAATTTATCCTAACATCCTTTCAACCGTAGCATTTTCCTCATAAATTTCTTTTGCATCATCAATATCTTCGCTCGACATATCAAAAATGCCCGAACCTCCTTTTTTGGGGTTAAGAAAAAAATCAAAGTAATCCATTTTCATTCGTTTTTTTCCATCAACAAGAATATCTTTCTCGTATTTAGACCATTCTGGATAAACATGAGTAATTTCAGCAAGTTCAAATTGATCTTTATCACCAAACTCTTTATAGGCAACTTCCATAGCTTCAATATCAGTTTGAGAAAATTCCTGCAAATCCACTTCTTTTTTAGAAACCATTGTTTCGCCTTTATCATCTCCTTCGGGATGTCTCAAGTATGTTTTCGCGTAGTCCAAACAACCCTCATCAATATTTTTTTGTAATCCAGCAATATCTAACACAGTAGAAGCCACAGGTCCAAATTTCATAGCCCAATATATATCTCCGATGACAGGACGACCGTATTTTCTTAAATGGTATCTATCAGCAAAATAAATAAGCTTGATGGCTTTCATCTTGTTTATTTTCCCTTCTTTTTTTCGGGCAAAATAATTTATTGCCTGAGTTCCTTTTTTGCAAATAGAGTTAATCATAGTTTAATTATACTAAACTTTTCGAATAAAAGCTCTGTGTATTATTCGTGTTTAGATTATCTATATACCATACATTCATTAAATAGTAAATAGATAGTCTGATTCAATAAAATGTACGTTATTTTATGATGAAGAAAGCATTATCGCTTTTGAAACCTCGTCTCCCAAGCTTTTTCTCAATCTCCGTATCGCCGGGTGATGATAATCCCGCTGATGCAGTTTTTTCATTCTGTTCGCCGATTCAATCCTTGCCGAAAGATTTCCGACCTTTCCGGCGATTTTGGATTGGATTGCTTTACCTCGAGCCGTTTTGAGAGGATTCATTTCCTCGTCATATTTTGTTATCAGTGTCATACCCCCATCATACCGCTACGATTTGTAATATCCAGTGACAAGCGTACGATTTCGGCTTGCTCTGGTCCTCTGTGTCGAGAGTTTTTTGCCAATTTGAGTAATCCTCTGAACGTGAAAAACCTTGATTTTTCTTTGTTTATAGGGTTCTAATCTCTTCCAACATGCGGAGCATACAAAAGACAGCCTAAATACAGGGCTGTTTTTTGTTACCCAAATAGAATTCAGAACTCAAATGTGTTATAATTGTAGTAATGAAAAAGTTTATTATCTATACTTCGCTTGCAGTACTTATTCTAATAATGTGTGGTTACGGTTTACTTCAAATTAGCAAATCACGCACCTTTCAGTTCTTTGGAAGTATCGTAAATCGGGTTGACACGAAAGAAAAAGTAATTGCCCTTACGTTCGATGACGGACCAGAAACGTTTACAAACGAAGTATTGGATATGCTTCAAGATAAACAAATAAAAGCCACATTTTATGTAATTGGCGAAAGATTGAAGGAAAACTTAGATATTGGAAAACGCATCGCAGACGAAGGACACGAGCTGGGCAACCATTCGTACACACATCAGAGATTTTTATTCAAACCTCTGTCTTTTATTGATAGCGAGATACAAAAAACCAATCAGCTTATCCGAGAAACCGGATATGAAGGAACTATTACATTTCGTCCTCCTTACGGAAAAAAACTCCTTGGGCTTCCTTGGTATCTGAACAAACACAACATTGAGACCATTATGGTTGATGTTGAGCCAGACACCTACGGCACAACTTCTGACTTTTTTGTTGAATATACGGTCGCTAACACAAAATCTGGCTCAATTATCCTCCTTCACCCGCTCTGTAAGCCCTGTAATGAACAGAGAAAATCTGTCCCGTTAATAATAGATGCACTTAAAAAAAATGGATATACATTTGTTACGGTTTCTGAACTGCTTTCTAAAAGATAAGTTCTAAGAAATTATACCATTTCAGAAAATATCTCGAAAATTTTAGAAAACTCTAAATCCCTTTTTATTGCAGACCAATTGATTGTTCTGAACTTGTCCACGAGCGGGAGCAATATAGGGTTATCAGCCAAATCTAATATGAGGTTGAACGGAGAAGCTATTGAAAAATATAGCTTTTTTCCGTTTACAGTCGGGTTCTGAAGTAAGTATTTTATAAAAGCCCTTTTTT
>Ga0172379_10009061_pt1 | contig 12354 bp, 9 predicted proteins | sample GrowelOW334metaG_FD_119756 | JGI IMG/M metagenome (GOLD analysis project Ga0172379, IMG submission 119756) | Groundwater microbial communities from an aquifer near a municipal landfill in Southern Ontario, Canada - Groundwater well OW334 metaG | ecosystem: Environmental > Aquatic > Deep... | reverse complement strand
CCATGTGTATCTAAAATAATACCTAATACACACTCTAATAAAGGTATTTTTTTGGGTTATTTTTGCAAGCCCTCAATTTTGAAAGAGGGGGCAGATTTTTATTCTTGTTTTGGGGTATATTAGTTATGCGTAAAACGATTGGGAAAATAAAGAGTAAGTTTTCTTCGATTAGACACTCAATTAGAAGCAGGGCAGCACTTATGCATGAACAAACAAATAGAGTACTCTTGGAAGCAAAAATTAAGGCGCTTAACCTAAAAAGAGAGAAAATTAACCCTGCAACTTATTCGCAGTATTATTCTCCAAAACCTGCTTTAGTTCCTTATTTTATGATGACTGCTAGGGAAGAACAAATGAGGGGGAGTACTCCTGGTGGATTCAATGATGCTTATGTGCGTTTTAGTGGGGGAAAAGCAATTCACGTGAATCCTAAAGTTCCTCAAATAAGACTTATTCCAAAAGAGGATGTAGCTGACTTTTTTTTAAGTAGACTACTTGAACATGCGGGCACAAGAGAAAAAAGGGCTACCTACGATAAAATCCCAGGTATTAGAAGGGCAGTTATTGAGGATATCAGACATACTTTAATGGGAATTGATTGGGCTGAAAAAACTTACGGGACTAAAGTAACTGTTCCAAAAGATGTGCTTGAGTGGATTGGTAAAGTCGGTTCTGCTTGAATAAATTCTACCTTTTTTTTTGAATTAGGTTTTTGGTTAAGTTTTTAATTCTCTGTGAATGCATAATTTGTAATAAATCAGTGTCACCGAGCGAAGCGAGGGGGCACACGTCAAAGCAAAAGTAAGGCTTTTGCTTGACCCGTGAAACAAAAGTTTCACTTGGTCCTGAAGGGGCGGAAAGTCTTCAAGCAGAGGTGGCAGAGCGGTCAAATGCGGCGGGTTACTAACCCGTTATCCGAAAGGGTACCTGAGTTCGAATCTCGGCCTCTGCGTCCGGCCCTTTCTTTTTGCGAAAAAGAAAGTGCTAGGTTATCCCAAAGAAAAAACTTTGGTGACTTTTTTGTCTAAGTGTGAAGAGAGTAGTTTCACTCAGTTGTTCCTTAAGTAAGCTTCTTATTCTTAAAGTTCTATATTTTGGTACGATATTTATGGGAAGGTTTGTTTGGAGTGAAAAGTACTCTGTTGGGGTTAAGGAGATTGACGAGCAGCATAAATATTTTATTGATTTGTTGGATCGTGCTGATGAATTGCTAAAACAAAAAAATCCTAATAGTGGCGCAGATGATATTGTTAAAGAACTTGAAGCTTATGCCAGAAAGCATTTCGATACTGAAGAAAAGTTTCTCAAATCCATTAATTATAATAAAATATTAGAACACAGTATAGAGCACTTAAAATTGCTCGAAAAAACGAACTTGTTATATGATGGAGTTTTAGTTGGAAAAGTAAAGCTTAGGGATGTTGTTGATTTTTTAGAAGATTGGTTAGATCATCATTTGCTTACTTTTGATAAAGAATATGCGGATTTTATAAAAAAGAAGAATAGTAAAAAAAGGTTTATTATTTTCTAAAATATTTTCCTTGCGTACTTGTTCAATATCTCTGTTTGGGCAATAGAATAAAGTATAGTTACTTTGAGTCCAAGAAACCCAATCAAAATTAAGTGTTCTTGCGTGTATTTTGTTTGTTAGTTTTTTAAAATCTAATTACCCAAGTCTTTATATTAATTAAAGTTCTTGTTTTATAATGGAAAAAATGGTTACTGCTTGGCATCATTTGCCGCTTGTAAGCATTGAAAAATCACTTGGTTCAAGTTCAACAATTGGTTTGTCTATTGAGTCTGCTGAAAAGAAGTTAATTGAATTTGGTCCTAACGAAATCAAAGAAACAAAACAAACTTCTATTGTAGAAGTTTTTTTCAGGCAATTCAAAAGTATTTTAGTTGCCGCCTTATTAGTTGCTATTTTGTTCTCGATTTTTACCGGAGAATATGTTGATGCGGCAGTAATTGGATTTGTTTTACTTGTTAATGCTATTATTGGTGCGTTTCAAGAGTTTAAAGCAGAAAAAGCTCTTGCTGCAATGAAAAAACTCTCCGCAACAAGTGCAAGATTAATTAGGGGGGGAAAACAGTTAGTTATTCCTGCAAAAGAAGTTGTTCCGGGAGATGTTATTCTTCTTGAAGTGGGGGACAAAGTTTCGGCTGATGCAAGAATAATTCACGAATCAAATTTGATGATTGATGAATCCATGCTCACAGGGGAGAGTGTTCCTTCAAAGAAAACTGTAGAAATTTTGCCAGAAAAAACTCTTATTGGTTCAATGAAAAATATGTTATTTAAGGATACAATTGTTACTGGGGGTAAAGCAAAAGCTATTGTTGTTGCAACTGGGCAAAATACTCAAATCGGGCAAATTGCAGGAATGTTATCCGAAACTAAGGATGAGGCTGCGCCTTTGCAAATAAAACTTGATGTTTTTATGAAAAACATTGGAGTATTAGTTATACTGGGAGTAATAATAGTCCTAGTTGCAGGTCAGCTTTTTTTGAATCTAACTTTGGCTCAAACAATAAAACTTTCTATTGCTCAAGCTGTTTCATTTATCCCTGAAGGATTGCCTATTGTTGTTACTGTTGTACTTGCTATCGGAGTAACTAGTATGGCTAAGAGAAATGCAATTGTGAGAAAATTACCTGCTGTTGAAACTTTGGGAAATGTAACTGTTATTTGTACAGATAAAACCGGTACTTTAACGAAAAATGAAATGACTGTTAAACAAATTTATTTTAATGAAGACATTATTGAGGTTACTGGGGATGGTTATTCCACTCAAGGAAATTTCTTGGTTGGGGGAGAAGTTACAAGTGTGCATAAAGAAAAACACTTACTTTCTTTATTTAAAACTGCAGTTTTATGCAATAATGCCGCGCTTGAAAAGAAAGAAGGAGACACTTCAATAATTGGGGATCCAACAGAAGCGGCTTTACTTGTTTTGGCTGAAAAAGCAGGGTACATCAAAGATGAACTTGAAGATTCTTCTCCTCGGGTTGCAGAGTTTGAGTTTGATCAAGAAAAAAAATACATGGTTACGTTCAACAAAGAAGGAAAAGAAATTATTGCTCACGCGAAAGGTGCGCCGGAAAAGTTGTTGGCTTTATGCAAGTATGCTTTTGTTAATGGGAAAAAAGTGGAATTAACCGCAGGAATAAGAAAACAATTCCTTGAAGAGAATAGAAAAATGGCTTCTTCTGCAATGCGAGTTCTTGGTTTGGCAACGAAAAGTGTGAAAGAGGTTTCTCAAAAAGAAATTATGGATTTAACTTTCTTGGGTTTAGTTGGAATGATTGATCCTCCAAGGGAAGAAGTGAAAGCGAGTATAAAAGAATGTAAAGAAGCAGGAATTAGAATAATGATGATTACTGGGGATCATAAAACAACTGCTGAAAGTATTGCAACTTACTTGGGTTTAATGGATAAAAATTCGCTTTCTTTTACTGGGGATCAACTAGATGAAATGAATGACAAAGAACTTTCTATTGCACTTGACCATGCCACTATTTTTGCCCGAACTTCTTCAATGCACAAAATGCGAATCGTTGAAGCATTGCAAAAAAAGGGGCATGTTGTTGCCATGACTGGGGACGGAATCAACGATGCTTTAGCAATAAAAAAAGCAGATGTGGGAATTGCTATGGGAAAAAGCGGAACAGAGGTAACAAAAGAATCAAGTGATTTAATACTAAAGGATGATAACTTTTCCACAATTGCAGTGGCAGTAAAAGAAGGAAGAATATCTTATAACAATATCAAAAAAGTTATTTCGTATTTGATTGGGACTAATTTAAGTGAAGTATTAATTTTATTTTTTATTTTATTTAGCGTACTATTCCGGCCTGAAGCATTGCCATTAGTCTTAATCCCTATTCAAATACTTTGGATTAATCTTGTGACGGATAGTGCTTGCGTAATAACTTTGGGCATGGAAAAAGAAGAGGATTCGGTAATGAAGGAAAAACCCAGAAACCCTAAAGAGCCAATTCTTTCAACAGAAGTAATGAGTTTTATTATTTGGACATCCACAATAATTGCATTTTGGACAATAATTGTATTTTTTGTTGATTTAATGTATTTTTCAAAGGATTTAGTTCATGCAAGAACAATGGCGTTTTCAGTAATAGTTTTATTCCAAATATTCTCTGCATTTAATGCTCGGTCAAAAAAGCCCCTTCTTTATACGGGAATATTATCAAACAAGCCTTTGCTTGTGTCTGGGATAATTTCTTTGCTTTTACTAATAATTGTTGTTCACATACCATTTATGAATGAAGTAATGGGTACAACTCCGTTAAATTCCACTGATTGGTTGGTTGTTGTTGGTGTTTCACTATTGTTGCCACTATTTTTTGAGGCAAAGAAATCTATTCAAGGAATATTGGAAATTAAAAGAAAGAAAATCATCCAATCTAACAGTCTACAGTACGCTGGATAAATCCAAGTAACTATCTTTGTGCATTTTGGTTAAATAAAAAAATAGTACTATCGCATTAGCGATAGTACTTAATTAATTAGTTTCTAGTTCACTCTTTCCAAAAACATTGGGAGCACTATGTCGTTGTTTGTAATATCTTTTGCGACACCAGTTACTCCGCTTACTTCGTTTTTGTTTTCTAAGCATTCTTTCATTTTATCTTTTGGGCAACTTGCAATCAAGTTGATTATATCGTACCCAAATGCTGCAACAAAGTTTGGTTCTTTCCCAAATTTTGCTTTATATTTTGTTTTGAACTCTTCATTGTTTCCAGGGATTGAGAAAGCAAATTCGTTTGTATAGAAAGTCATTTTTGGTGCTTTTGCTTGTGTCTCTGGGTCTGATTGAACGTTTGATACTTCTACTATTGGTATATTGAAATCCATTTCGTTAACTTTCTTTAAAATTGCTAACGATTCGCTTGGAGGAGTTGGTACAAACAATAATGCTTCGGGGTTTGTTGCTTTTGCTTTAGCAAGTATTGTTGAGAAATCTGTTTCGTTAGGAGTGTAGGATTCCATGAAAACAATTTCTTTTCCTTGTTCTGTGCTTAGTTCTTTTATTTTTGCTGCAACTGATTTTGCATATTCGTCATTTCTAAATACTACTGCTATCTTCTTAACATTCATAAGAGGAGTGTTTTCTGATTCAAATGATGGTGTTGCGAAATGATTTGCATCCGTATAATATCTAAATGCGTATTCGTTTGTGATATTGTTTGCTGCACTTTGAGTGATTATCATTACTTTCTTATCTTCTTTTGCAAGTGTTGAAAGTGGAACACTTACTATACTTAATGCACTCACGTATATGTCTGGTTCTTCAAGTTTTAATTTTTGATATGCGCTTATTCCATCCGCCGCTGTTCCTTTACTATCTTCATAGTCTACAGTCAGGTTTGGGTGGTCAAGTAGGGCTAGTTCCATTCCATTACGAACACTTTCTCCCCAAATTGTTGATGGTCCACTAAGAGCAAGTACTGCTCCAATCTTAATGTTCTCCTCATTACTAGCTGTTACTCCAAAGTTACCTGTTGCGTTTGGTGAAATCGCTAAAAAAAGAAGCGATATCACTACTAATGCTATTACTCCTATTACTGTGGTCTTTACATTCATATTCGTGCTCACCAAAGTAACTCCCTTTGGAAGTGGTACTTATGTTATTGTCGTAGGAATATTGCGACACATGCATAAGAATATAAATTACATTCTCCCTAGTAATAATAATATGGAACTAAAGGAAGTGCTCGAAGAATTTGGTCTGTCAAATAAGGAGGCTGAGATTTATTTAATACTACTAAAAACTGGACATGCCACTGCTGCGGAAGTTTCAAAGAAAACAAACATCTTACGTCAAAGCGTTTATGACATTTTGGATAAAATGATGGCGAGGGGAATAATTGCTGAGTCTACAACAGATAACATTAAAGTGTTTCATGCGGTTGAACCAAAAGTCTTGCTCCAAATGATTGAGAATAAGAAAAAACTTTTAGCCGCCGCAATGCCTGAATTTGCAGAACTTGCAATTGGGGCAAAAACTTCTCTTAATGTTAAGACCTTTGTTGGGATGAAGGGAATCAAAAGTATTTGGGATGATATGCTTGTAGTTGGAAAGGATACTTTTTTTGTTATTGATTATGATATTTTTGGGCAATTATTCAAAGAGTTATTTATCCAAAACTTTATTGCAAAAAGAGTGGAGAAAGGATTTTGGCATAATGTTATTTTTACTTCAAAAAGTACTCCTAAAATTTATGATAAATCAGAACCTGAAAGAAAAAGAAATGTGCGTTATTTATTCAATCTTACAACTTTCAAAGCAACTATTTTTATTTATGGGGACAAAATGGGTTTCTTCACTGTCGGGGAACAGCCAGGGGCAATTTTGATTGAAAACAAAGAAGTAGTTGCTTCTATGCGAGCGGTTTACAAAATTCTTTGGGAAGTTAGTACTCCTGCTTAATTAAATTAGACTATTTTTAACATTCACTACCGCTATTTTGTTAATTATAGTTTTAATAAACGCAGATCCAATATTATTCTTTTGGCTGTTTCTACACGTGTTGCAACATGGACTTCTTCTTCAATGTATCTTACAAGTTGAGTTGTTACCTTTGAATGGTGATCTAAAAATTCCTTTGCTCTTTTTTCTGAACCTAATTGGTCTATCGTTAATTGAGTTATATCTTCTTTGATTTGGCGTAAAATTGGGTCTTGGGCCAATTCGTTTAATGTACGCTGATTAGCTATTGTTGTTCGTTGAATAGTTCGGATAAATTGGGCTTTTTGGAGTTTTAAAAATGATTTTCCAAATGAAGGATTTGTTATTTCAAATCGATCCATTGTGGTCGATAGTGCATAGGGGTTAATGTATTCTTGAACTCTTTGTTGGAAGTCCTGTTGTGTTTTAAATTTATTTCCTTGTAGTTCAGCTATTATTTTTTTTGCTAGGAAATCAAGTTTTTTTAGGGGTATCCCGCGTATTGATCTGATTTCTTTGTGGAATCCTTTTGTTAGTTGTGAGTTTTCTAGTTTAATTACTCTTCTTGCAAGGATTGTTAATTCGGGGGCCAGGGCTGTTGTTCTTTCGCCAGAAATAATTCTTTTTAGAATTTCTCTTTCTGATTGTGTTTTTGCGCTTGCTATTAGGAGGGTGAATAACCTCATTTGTGGGTCGTTAGTTTTTTGAGATACTTCAAACGCCAGTCTTCTTTTTCCAATTAATTTAAGCAGGTTTTTTTCTTTTAACTCGGTTTCCATTTTGCTTGATGCTTTCATTAGTGCGCGTCCGCCCATTGCTCCAATTAATCCAATTCCTGGGAGCAAGTTACTTTGACTTGCAGTGTGTGCTTGCTGCAAAAGTAGAGCGCTTCCCCCTGCCCAAATGGCGGTGCCAGCTTTAACTCCTGTTGTGCCTAACTTGTTTCCAGCAGTAATTTGTCTTGAAAGTAGTCTTGGAATAGATGCTCGTTTAGGTTTAAACATACTAATCTAATGCTTTGGGAGTATTAAATTCTTTTTGCTTACTATTTTTGTTCCGGCAAACTCCTCTCCAATTATTTATTAACTATTGCATTAAGTACTTTCTAATCGAGTAAGTCACTGTTTTGTGGTTTTGGTATGAAGGATATTATTGTTCGCGGAGCAAGGGAACACAATTTGAAGAATGTTACAATCTCACTGCCGAGAGATAAATTCATAGTGATAACTGGGCTCTCAGGTTCGGGAAAATCAACTTTGGCTTTTGATACTATTTATGCTGAAGGGCAAAGAAGATATGTGGAATCTTTGAGTGCTTATGCTAGGCAATTTATTGGTTTAATGAACAAACCTGATGTTGATTCAATTGAGGGTTTATCTCCTGCAATTTCAATTGAACAAAAATCTACTTCAAATAATCCGCGGTCCACTGTTGGGACGGTTACTGAGATTTATGATTATTTGAGACTGCTTTATGCAAGGGTTGGGATTCCGCATTGTCCAATTCATCACGTAAAAATTGAATCACAAACTCCACAGCAAATTGCAAAAAGAATTCGCGAGCAACTCCACGGGGACTTGACAATTCTTGCTCCAATTATTAGACAAAAAAAAGGAACGTATGAACAATTAGTTTTGGATTTGGGAAAAGAAGGTTATGCAAAAGTTAGAGTGGATAAGGCAATAATGCGAAGTGATGAAAAAGTTACTCTTTCAAAATATCAAATGCACGATATTGAAGCAGTGGTTGATAGAATTAATGCAAAAGAAAAAACAAGATTAGTTGAATCAGTGGAAAGTGCTCTTAAGCGTGGAAGCGGAATTGTTATTGTTCTTGATTCAAAAGAAAAAGAACACCTGTATTCGAGTGCATTAATGTGTCCTGTTTGTGGAATGAGTTTTGAAGAGCTTCAACCTAGAATGTTTTCATTTAATTCTCCCTTTGGTGCTTGTGAGGAATGTAAAGGATTGGGCGTAAAAATAGAATTTGATAGTGACTTAATTGTTCCTGATAAATCACTAAGTATTATCGATGGGGCTATTGATATCTACGGAAAAATGGATCTCTCTTGGAGGTCACAACAACTTCAGGCAGTTGGAAAAGTTCATGGCTTTGATTTATTTACTCCGATTGAAAAATTTACAAAAAAACAATTTGATGTGTTAATGAATGGAGATTCTACTCCGATTAAGGGGCATTGGGATACGGGAGCTAACATGAATTTTGCTGATGGTTGGGAAGGATTAATCCCTCAATCGGATAGACTTTACAAACAAACCGAATCTGAGTATCGAAGAGAAGAATTGCAAAAGTACATGAAATCAAGAGAGTGCCCAACTTGCCATGGAAAAAGACTAAAGGATAAAGTTTTGGCTGTAACAATAACCAATAAATCTATTGTGGATCTTACTGATCTTTCAGTTACAAAAGCACTTGAGTTCTTTGAAAATATTTCTCTCACGGACAAAGAAAGAGAAATTGCAAAATTAATTTTAAAAGAAATAATTTCAAGATTAAAATTCCTTAATGATGTGGGGTTGGGTTACTTAACTGTTTCAAGACAAGCGGGCACTCTTTCTGGAGGAGAAGCTCAAAGAATTAGACTTGCAACACAAATTGGTTCTAACTTAATGGGAGTACTTTACATTCTTGATGAACCTTCAATTGGACTTCACCAAAGAGATAATAATAAATTAATTGAAACGTTACACAGACTTCGAGATATTGGAAATACTTTGATTGTTGTTGAGCATGACGAGGATACAATTAGAAAAGCAGATTATGTTGTTGATATGGGGCCTGGTGCTGGAATTCATGGTGGGGAAGTAATTGCCGAAGGGACTCCTACTGAAATCGAAAAGAATCCAAAATCAATTACAGGGCAATACTTATCAGGAAAAATGAGTATTCCAATCCCGCTAGTGAGAAGGAAAGGAGAAGGAAGTATTACTTTCAAGGGTTGTAGTGAACACAATCTCAAAAATATTGATGTAGAACTCCCGCTGGGAATATTTGCTTGTTTAACTGGGGTTAGTGGTTCAGGAAAATCTACTTTGTTAGAAGAAATTATTCAAAAAGGATTAATAAAAAAACTAGGCCTCTCAACTGCAAATATTAATCCAGGAAAGCACGAGAGTATTCAAGTTGATGGAAAGATTGACAAAGTTGTTGTAATTGATCAGTCTCCAATTGGCAGAACTCCAAGATCAAATCCAGCCACTTACATTAAAGTATTTGATGAAATACGTGCGCTATTTGCACAAACAAAGGAAGCAAAAATGAGAGGATATGATCAGGGAAGATTTTCTTTTAATTTGCCTGGCGGAAGATGTGAAAAGTGTCAGGGTGATGGAACAATAAAAATTGAAATGAACTTTTTGCCTGATGTTTACGTAGAGTGTGAAGAGTGTAAAGGAAAAAGATACAATGATGAAACACTTACTGTTACGTTTAATGGAAAAAATATTTCTGATGTATTAAACATGAGTGTTGAAGAAGCAACTAAATTATTTGAAGCAATTCCGCATATTAGAACAAAACTTGGGGTACTAAATTCAGTTGGACTAGGATACATAAAACTTGGTCAAAGCGCAACTACTCTTTCTGGGGGAGAAGCACAAAGAATTAAACTTACAAAAGAACTTGCAAAAAGAGGAACAGGTTCAACCCTCTATTTGTTGGACGAACCTACAACAGGACTTCACTTCCACGATATTAAAAAACTCCTTGATGTTTTACAAGTTTTAGTAGACAAAGGAAATACAGTTGTTGTTATTGAACACAACTTGGAAGTAATTAAATGCGCAGATTACTTAATTGATCTTGGCCCTGAAGGGGGAGAGGGCGGAGGAAAAATAATTGCAACAGGAACTCCTGAAAGTATTGCAAAAGTAAAAGAAAGTTATACTGGAAAATTCCTTGCGCCTGTTTTGAAGAAAGGGCACTAGGCGATTCTTGGTCTATTTTTTTCCGCAAATTATTGCTTTTGCAAAAACCATTTTTATGTCATCTCCGTTATCCTGATACTTTAATCTTTTTTTCATAGCTTCTGGAACACTTGCTCGAATAAATTCGTTCCAGCTTTTGAGAGTGTTCTCGTTTCCTCCAAATTCTGTATGTAATCTAACTTTGCTTGTGAAGTTCAAGTATATCTCCTTGAACACCTTGACTTCTTTAAATCCGGATTTTTTCATATATTCTATTCCTTCGTCGAGTCTAAAGAAATACCTGTTTTTTACAAAACTATCAAATCCTGCCAAGCGGTCTTTTTCAGAAATTATTTTGGAAAATAATTCTTGGTCTTCTTTCTTTCTTGCCATTCGATCCCAAATCATTAATGTTCCGCCATTTTTTAGCCAGTTATACGCATTATCCACTGCGCCTTGTTGATCGCATTGAGGTATTTCGTGTAGCCCCATTTTCATTACTGCATGGTCAAGTGAATTTTCCTTGAGTACATTTGAAAACCGCGCATCTGAATGGATTCGATGGATTTTCAATTGTTGTAAATTTGATGGGTGTTCCCAATGCGCTAGTTCCTCATGGGATCTGTCGAGTTGTTCAAGATGGTTATCTAGCAACCATAGTTCAATGCGCTTTTTGTTTTTTTCAGCGTACTTTAATACTTCTCTACTAATTGCTCCATACCCTGACATAAGGTCGCCTATATTGTCCCCATTTTTTATACTCAACCCTTTTACAATTGTATCAAAAAAATCCTGGGGAACATTATGGATTTCTTCATATCTAACATTTCGTATCTTGTATCCGTCCTGAATTGTTTTTGATTTAGCGTTCATTTGAGGCATCACCATATACACTCCTGCAGAGGAGGTATATATCCAAGGTGTGTCTAATAATAGACAACTTTAAAAATAGGGGCCAGCATTAATTTGTCATGGGTGTAGAAAAATTAGTGGAGTTAGGATTAACTAAAGCCGAGGCTTTGGTGTACTATGCTGTGCTGAAACTAAATGATTGCACTGCTAGGGAAATCTCAAAAGAATGTGGATTTCACAGAACAAATATATACGATGTGCTTGAGCAGTTGAGAGAAAAAGGTCTTGTGACAATATTTAAGGAAGGAAAAACTACGCGGTATCATGCATCTGATCCGAATAATTTGTATGCATTCATTAAAGAGAAAGAAGAGTTATTGGGAACTTTTTTGCCGGAACTTCAGGATCTGTTCAAATCTCAAAAGAGCGAAATACTGGTTGAAGTTTACAAAGGCCCTGAGGGAATGAAATCAGCCTGGAGAGAAATGATTCAAGTTGGGAGACCAATTTATGCATATGGGGTTAAAGGGCAGTTAAGAGAAAAATTGCCTCTTTTTGGAGAGAAATGGATAAGAGAAATGAAAAGCAAAAAAATTCCATATTATGGGATTTATACTAAAAAAGGAAATAATCCTGTCTACTTTACTGAACTGCGGTATGTTTCGGAGGAATTTTCTGGTCCAGTTGCTACATTCATTTACGGGAATACTGTGAACATCAATATTTGGGAACCAAATCTGGTTGCGATAGTAATCCGCTCAGAACTAGTTGCTTCCATGTTTAGAAAACACTTTGGGTTACTTTGGAAGATTGCCAAACCTTAAAATAAAAAATTGGTTACGACCACCGGCAAAGCACTCCACAAATGTTTTTATACTCTTTAACTAGCGTTGTTATTAGTGAACTTAATGAATCAAGAAAATGCTTTAGCGGTTTTTGAAGGAAAAAAAATACGAAAAACTTGGCACAAGGAAGAATGGTGGTTTGTGCTTGAAGACATTGTCTTTGCATTAACTGATTCTACTGATGTCAAACAGTATATTAACAGAATGCGTGAAAGAGATGAAGAGCTTAGCAAAGGGTGGGTACAACTTGTACATACCCTT